>LULO01000805.1_pt1 | contig 13545 bp, 16 predicted proteins | sample 728121 | NCBI WGS metagenome assembly LULO01 (sample SAMN03860287, study PRJNA289734) | marine metagenome | biome: seawater column; feature: ocean; material: water; isolation source: Red Sea water column Station 149 - depth 50m | place: Saudi Arabia: Red Sea | collected 2011-10-15 | depth 50 m | reverse complement strand
AAACTTTTCCACTGTTGACCCACTTAAGAGGATTCCTAAAAAATAAGGAACCTTTGAGTTCACCCTAAACGAAATCTTACTATTATCATTATCTAACTGTTCAACATCCCAAGAGGCTTTCATTTCCTTAAATGGTCCTTTAATTTGAGTTATCAGGATTCTTTTATCCTCAATGACATTTCCAGACTTGATTTTATAGCTGATGCCAGCAATCTCAAATTCAAGCTCTCCAATTTGCGAAAAATTTTTATTGTCTATATTTAGTAACCTTGATCCACTACAAAAAGGTAAATATTGTTGATACCTTTCAAAATCTACTATTTGCTCAAATACTAAAGTGTGTTTATAGGGAAGAATTCGAGTTATTTCGAAATTTCTTTTCATTAATCATATTTGAGTAATTAGAATCGCTCCCACGGCAATTGGGGCCACAAACCTAATAAAAAAATACCAAGTATTTAAAACTCCGTTACTTAATTGCAATTGTTCTTGAATCAGTTCTTTTTTCATAAACCAACCGACAAAAATTGCAACAAAAAGCCCACCTAAAGGTAAAAGTAAGTTATTACCAATAAAAACAATAGAATCAAGGATTGTTCTGTCTCCAAGAAGGTGGAAGTCGCTTAAAACATTGAAGCTAAGTACGCTTCCAATACCTAGAAACCATGCTAAAAAGCCAAGCAATAACGAGAAGTATAAAAAACAAGGGTCCAAAAACTTGTCCTAAAAACATGGTTTCAAATGTTTGTGAAAGTGTTATGAATACTAGTCCAACTTCTCCACTATTAACTTCAAGTCCTGATGCAAAGATTATTGGAAATATTGCAAGGCCTGCCATTAAAGCTACTAGTGTATCTAGACCACCAACTGTAATTGAAGTATTTAATATTTTTTGGTCATCTGACATATATGCTCCATATGTCATGATTGCTCCCATACCCAAACTCAAACTAAAAAAAGCTTGCCCCATAGCGCTTAAGAACGTCTGTGGGCTTACCTGGGTGAAATCTGGGCTAAACAGGAACTGTAATCCTCTTAGAAAGTCTCCATTAAGAACTGCATTTAAAACCATTAGAATTAAAATAAAACCAAGAAGAGGCATAAGAACTCTTACAAATCTTCCAATTCCATTTTTAATCCCACTAGCTATAACTCCTGCAGTAACTAATATAAAAACAGTGTGCCAAATTAGTAAATTTGAGGCTGAAGATGTTGTAATGTTGAACTGCTCTTCAGAAGAAAGTTGTAAATCTGGAAGAGCTGAAATAAAAATATAGTTTATACAAATGCCAGCAAGGACACTGTAAAAAGATAGTATTAATATACCAGCAACCAGTCCGCCCCATCCAATAAGCTGCCAATTAGAAGATCTATTTGAGTCTAAGGCTGCAGACTTCATTGAGTTAACTGGACTGCTAGATGCTCTTCTTCCAATTACTATTTCAGCCATCATAATTGGTAAGCCTATTATTAAAATACATGCTAAATAAATTAAAACAAATGCTCCACCACCATTGGTGCCAGCCATATAAGGAAATCCCCATATATTTCCCAATCCAACAGCAGAGCCAGTAGCTGCTAAAATAAAGGTCCACTTTCCTGACCATTTTCCATGAGATTTTAACTGTTCCATTATTGCCTCCAGCTAGGTATATGGGTTAAAAACAAATGCAAGACATATAAAATAGCAGATTGTTACTAATAAAGTAAGAATCCTTCTCATTTCGGCATATTCGCTATCATTTTTAAAACTAGAGTTATTATTAGTTTCGTAAAAGAGAAATAATGGAAATGCTAAAAAGCAGATCACTAAAGCAATAAGAAAGTTTTCAAAAACAAAAAATATGATTACCAAATTTATAAATGTGCATGCTATCCCAAATCTTATATTGGCCGAGCTATTCGGGGCCCATCCCCAGGCCGTCCCACCCAAGAATGAAATAATTACTCCGCCATAAAATGAAATTGCCTTCAGTGAGATTTCAGAAAAATCAGAACTAAGCCATGGCGCTATCGTAAAAAGTATAAATGGCAGTACTCCAAGATATCCGTAGAATTGAATGGTTTTTAAGGGCATATATAATTTTATTGCGTCTATTGATTCTAAGTTAAAATTATAAGTTAGCTTATTGGCCTTAAAATTGATCCACCAAGTTCTCTGAAAAATGAAAACCTTGATCCGACAAGATCAAAAAAACTTTTATTAAATAAAAAAGAAATATTCCAATTAGATGACTCTGTTAAGAAAAAGGGGCTTACATGCGTTCTAAAAAAAATGTATTGGAAAAACAATCTTGTTAAATGCGATATTGTTGTTGGAAAGGGTAAAAAATCATATGACAGAAGGCAAGATATCAAAGAGAGGGATTGGAAAAGAGATCAAGCAAGGACACTAAAATCCTCTCTTAAAAATAAATAATACTGTATAATTTCATCCCTTTTGGGGGCGAACAGGATTCGACGTTTTTTTGAATTCCAAAGCGCATGTCAAGAATGAAGTTTTCTTGTAAAAATTACTTCAAAATTTTAGTTGCAAATAACGACAACTACGCTTTAGCTGCTTAAATAGCTAAACCTGCTGTAAAGAATGGTTACGGTCTGAAACAGCGGTCATTTACGTAGCCTAGTTAAGTTATGCTTCTCGAGCATAACTTGATGAAACTTAAATCGAGATCTACTTTGATGTCCTGCTCTTCGGGTTTTCAAAGCAAATGATAATAGAATGAGCTAAGCATGTAGAAGCGAGGTTGAAGGACTAACGGACGCGGGTTCAATTCCCGCCGCCTCCACCATTTAGTATAAAATGATTATGTGAAATCTATACTAGTTACAGGATCTTCTTCAGGAATTGGAGCTGCAATATGTGAACACTTCTCACAAATTGGTTGGAAAGTTTTTGGGAGTGTACGAAATCAAAATGATGGGGATAAACTAACAGATATATGTGGAGAAAATTTCACTCCTCTTATCTTTGATGTCACAGACATTAACGCAATTAATGAGGCGGCTAATTTAGTTGAATCTCATTTGGGCAAAAATGGCTTAAATTGTCTCGTAAATAATGCAGGTATTAATATTTCTGGTCCTATGGAGTATGTAGAATCTGATGAAGTAAGAAAAGTCTTTGAAGTCAATGTAATGGGACCATTAAATTGCTCGCAATCATTCCTGCCAATGCTTAAAAAATCTACGTCAGCAACTATAATTAATATTAGCTCCATGGCCGGTAAGATTGGTCTTCCAATGCAGGGATCATATTGTGGCAGTAAGTTTGCACTTGAAGGAATTTCTGAATCAATGCGCAGAGAACTTCAAATTCATAATATCAAAGTAGTTGTAATTGGTCCTGGTGCAATTGAATCATCAATTTGGGATAAGTTTGAAAAAGATGAGAAGGAAGAACAATATAAGGATACAGAATATACATCAGCAATAAAAAAAATGGATGGCACTCTTAAAAGAGCAAGAAGCATAGCAATTCCAGCTCATCGAGTAGCCAAAAAAGTTGAGAAAATTGTGAATTCTAAGCATCCTAAACCAAGATATGTTGTTGCTGGCATAACAGATAAAATGTTAAATCTCATTCCAAGAAAGATCCTTGATAAAGCTTTTAAGATGTTATTAACGAAATAACCTGAAGGGGTGGACATTTTATGCACAGATGATTAAACTTGCACAACTTTTTATAACATTTTATGGCTAATTCAAAACAAGCAGAAAAGAGAGCTAGACAAAATAAAGCAAGATATAAGCTTAGACATAGTCAAAGATCTCAAACTAGAACAGCAGTTAAAGCTGTCAGATATGCTATCGAGGAGAATGATGCTTCAAAAGCTTCAGATCTCTTAAAAACTGCTGAAAAAGTTCTCGATTCAGCCGCTTCAAAAAAAGTTATTCACAAAAATGCTGCTGCCAGAACAAAGAGTAGACTAACTGCTGCAGTTAAAAAAATCTCTAAATAAGAATCTTTCTCGATATATCGTCAAGAAGTTCTTGAACGCCCTCACCCGTTACTGAAGAAATACCAAAAACATTTGTAAATTCCTTAGCATTAAAAGTATTTAAAGTTTCTAATCTAGTCTCTTCATCAATTAGATCAATTTTTGTAACAACTATATAAAACTCTTTTTCTAAAAGTCTTTCTGAAAAATCTCCTAATTCTTTCTTCAGTTTCAGAAATTGATCCTGTACCGAAATTTCTGAAAAAGCTTCAAGAAAGAAAAGAAGGATTCCTGTTCTTGATATATGTTTTAAAAACTTAATACCAAGCCCATGACCATCAGATGCGCCTTCTATAATTCCTGGTATATCTGCAATTACAAAACTATTATCAGAGTATTTAATTGTTCCAAGGTGAGGTCTCAATGTAGTAAAAGGGTAATCTGCTATTTTGGGCTTTGCCGAAGAGACTTTATTAAGAAAGGTAGACTTTCCAGCATTAGGGAATCCCACTAAGCCAACATCCGCTAAAGACCTAAGTTCCAGTTTTATATTTATGGATTCGCCATCTTCACCTTTTGTAATTTTTCGCGGTGCTTGATTTGTACTAGATTTGAAGCGTGCATTACCTAAGCCTCCGTCACCTCCCTTTGCAAGCAAGTAGTCTTTCTCTTCATTGCAATCAATTATTAAATCACCAGTATCTGCATCAAGAACAACGGTCCCTTGAGGTACTGATAAAAAAATAGATTCTCCATCTTGACCTTTCATATTTTTACCAGAACCATTTCTGCCGTTTTTGGCTTGAATAACTTTTTTATGATGAAAATCAACTAATGTATTTATGTTCTTATCAGCTTTAAGAAAAACATCTCCGCCTCTGCCGCCATCCCCGCCATCAGGACCGCCTCTGGGTATATATTTTTCTCTTCTAAAGCTCAGGCAACCAGAACCACCTGATCCTGCTTTAATTTCAAGCAGAGCTTCGTCTATGAAATTCATGAATTTACTGAGGAACTATATTTACAGTTTTCCTCTTTCTTGGACCTTTGTAAGTAAATTGAACAACACCTGATTCTTTTGCAAATAATGTGTGATCCTTACCCATTCCAACATTTACACCTGGATGAGTGTTTGTTCCTCTTTGTCTGATAATTATTTCACCAGCCTTCACAAGCTGACCACCAAACCTTTTAACTCCAAGTCTTTTGGATTGGGAATCTCTGCCATTCTTACTGGAACCACCAGCTTTCTTATGTGCCATTATTTACTCTCAAGTTTAATTTTATCTATCTCTATTTTAGTATATTTAGCTCTATGCCCTTGTTTACGCATACTATGCTTTCTTCTTCTAAATCTAAGAATTGATAATTTAGTTCCTTTAACTTCGTCAATAATCTTTGCAGTAACCTTTACATTTGAGAGGTATGGTTGCCCTATTTCGACAGTCTTATCATCAGAGTATAGAAGTACATTATCAAAAGTGATCTTTTTTTTATCATCGGATATAAGATCAATTAGAAGAGTTTGACCCTCCTCTACTTTATGCTGTTTTCCACCTGTTTCAATTACTGCGTACATTATTAAATCCGAAAGTTGGCAAAATATACGCTGATATGCGGAATTTATCAATAGTTAGGTATAATTTTTAATCCAAATCATAAACATGCCTAATTTAAGTAAAAATCTAAAAAAAGATCTCAAAAAAGTTGAAAGCTTGATGAGGAAGAATTTAAGTAAGGAGCCTATGGTTAAGGACCTTTATGATTATATTTTTGATAAATCTGGAAAGAAGGTGCGAGCATCTATAAGTCTAATTAGCTCTTATGGAATGAATAAAAATCAGCAAAATAGAGTAAAGCTCGCAGCTATCATTGAACTTCTCCATACTGCAACACTTGTTCACGACGATATTATTGATAATTCTGACCTTCGTAGAGGCAAAACAACTGTAAATGTTGCTTGGTCAAACTCACATGGCGTGCTAATTGGTGATTTTATTTACTCCAAAGCTTTTATGCTGATGAATGAAATAGGAAATTTNAAAAAAATTAGTTATTATAAAACTGGGAGATTATTTGAAGCCTCTGCAAAAAGTGCTGCAATGCTTTCTGGTAAATCGACCTCATTTATTAAGAATATTTCAAAAGCTGCAAAACTTATTGGAATTGTATTTCAAGTAAGAGATGACTTGCTTGATTATGGAATAAGCGAAGGAAATATTGGAAAGCCGAAAATGCAAGATATCCTTGAGGATAAAATAACTTATCCACTCTATTACGCGCTTAAAAGTTCAAGCAAAAAAGATAGTTCAAAGATCTTAAAAAAACTAAAGAATAAAGATTTTAGTGAAGAAGAAGTAGCAAACTTTGTTTCTTCTTCGAGTGCTTTTAATAAATGTAATTCTTTAATCAAAAGCTATAGTAATGAAATTAGTAAATGCATCAATAAGATATCTAATAAAGAAATTCGTGATGAGATGTTAAACTTGTCTGAAAGCTTAAAAAATAGATATGAATAAAGTATTTAAACCTAAAGACTTCTATTCAAAAGAAGATCTTGTTGATTGCGGATTTGGTCAACTATTTGGTGAAGGCAATGGCAGGCTTCCAGTTGATCCAATGCTTATGTTTGATCGAATCACTAAGATAAATAATACTGGTGGTAAATATTCAAAAGGCGAGGTTTATGCAGAGCTCGATGTAAATCCTGATCTCTGGTTCTTTGATTGCCATTTCAAAAAAGATCCTGTTATGCCGGGGTGCCTTGGGCTTGATGCAATGTGGCAATTGCTTGGTTTCTTTCTGTGCTGGAGTGAATTACCTGGGATTGGAAGAGCTTTAGGAGCTGAAAAAGTTAAATTCTTTGGCCAGGTGATTCCAACAGCAAAAAAAGTTAATTATGTTCTTGATATAAAAAGAGTTGTAAATCGTGGAGCTGTAGTTGGTTTTTCTGATGCTGATATGTTTGTAGATGATAAGCATGTTTATTCAGCAGATAACCTTAAAGTAGGCCTTTTTGCTGACCCAAGCAAGTTTTAAAATGCGTGAAGTTGTTGTTACAGGAATGGGATTAATATCCTGTATTGGTAATGATTTAGATACTGTCTCAAAAAATCTTAAGGCAGGTAAATCTGGTATTAAATTAAATCAAGAATATGTGGATATGGGTTTTAGGAGCCATGTATGTGGATCTATTGATATAGATTTGAAGCCATTAATTGATAGAAAAGTTTTAAGATTTATGGGTAATGCATCTGCATATGCTTATCTCGCTGCTAAAGATGCTCTCACGGATGCTGGGCTAAATGAAGATGATATATCTTCTCCACGTATTGGTCTTGTTGCTGGTTCTGGAGGAGCTTCTTCTGCAATTCAAATAGAGGCTGCAGACATAACTAGATCTAAAGGACCAAAACGAGTTGGGCCCTATGCTGTTCCTAAAGCAATGGGAAGCACTGTTTCTGCTGTTTTATCAACAGCATTAAAAATTAAAGGTGTTAACTATTCGATTACTTCGGCTTGTTCGACTAGCGCACACTGCATTGGTCACGGAGCAAACCTTATTCAAAACGGTTTGCAGGATATTGTGATTGCTGGTGGTGGTGAGGATGAACATTGGTCGTCATCATCTCTGTTTGATGCAATGGGAGCATTAAGTTCAAAATTTAATGAGCAGCCAACGCTAGCATCAAGACCATTTGATAAAAATAGAGATGGTTTTGTTATAGCAGGTGGTTCTGGGATGGTAATACTTGAAGAAAAAGAAAATGCATTAAAAAGAGGTGCAAAGATTTATGGAACTCTTAAAGGCTTTTGTGCAAATTCAGATGGTTATGATATGGTTGCTCCATCTGGAGAAGGAGCTGCTAGATGCATGAGTGAAGCCCTCTCTCAATATGGGCAACAAGTAGACTACATTAATGCACATGGAACAAGTACTCCGGTAGGAGATATTGCTGAAATAAATGCAATTAAAGAGGTGTTCAGTACTCAAAATCCCTTCTTAAGTTCAACGAAATCCCTTACAGGCCACTCACTGGGAGCAACTGGAGCTCAAGAAGTTATTTATTCAATGATAATGATGAATGAAGGTTTTATTTCTCCTTCAATAAATGTTGAAGATGCCATAGAAGAAATTGGTGATATTAATTTAGTAACTAAAGAAAACAATGAAAACATTAATTCATTTATGAGTAACTCATTTGGATTCGGTGGTACAAATGCTTGTTTAATTTTTAGCAAGGATTAAAAAGCTGTTACTTTTTTTCAATTTTTTCTAGAAAATCTTTTGGCAAGTCCTCAGTCACCGAATTTGGGAAGTCAGCAGGTCGTTTTTCCAAAAATGAGGTCACACCTTCCCTAGCATCTCCAGACTTTCCTCTTGAACTTATGAAAATACTTTCCAAATCATGCGATCTATCAGGTCCATTATCTCCAAGGGAGGTCCAAAATAATCTCCGTGCCATTGCAACTGAAACAGGAGCAGATTTCTTGGCAAGATCTTTACAATAATCTAGAGATTTCTCAAACATTTCATCTTCTTCAAAAATATAAGAAACAAGTCCAATCTCTTTTGCTTCATTAGCATCAATAATCTTCCCAGAGAAGCAAAGTTCCAATGCTTTTGATATACCTACTATTTTTGGAAGAAACCATGAACTACTGGCATCATTTACAATTCCTCTATTTAAAAAAACAAATCCGAACCTTGCACTTGTTGAAGCAATTCTAATATCGGCTGCTAGTTGTAGAGTTGCTCCTACCCCTACAGCGGGACCATTACAGGCCGTTATGATTGGTTTAAGTGACTTATACATTCTAAGTGTCAAAATTCCACCAGCATCTTTATTGTAATCTTGAGGATATTCTTCTGATGTATCAAATTCTTTAACAAAGGTGTTTTCTCCTCCTGAGAGATCAGCACCTGCACAGAATGCCCTTCCAGAACCAGTAATAAGTGTTGCTCTTATTTTGTCGTCATTATCTATGACATCAAAAGCATCACAAAGCTCTTCCATCATGGTTAGAGTAAATGCATTGAGTTTCTCTGGTCGATTCAGCTTTATCAAAGCAACTGAATCTTGAGTTTCAAATTTGATGTGCTTGTAATTCAAGGTCTAGAAAGGGATATCTTCTTCTGAGAATTCGCCATTATCTTGATTTACATCCTCTTCACTCATGCCTGAGTTATTATTTTCAAAAGAGGATCCTGAAGAATCACCTCTTGAATCAAGCATCGTAAGCTCTTGTCCCAGAACTTCAGTTGTATATCTATCATTTCCAGCTTGATCTTGCCATTTTCTTGTTTGCAATTTGCCTTCAACATAAACTTTAGATCCTTTATCGAGATATTGTTCTGCAATTTCGGCAAGTTTTCCAAAATATACAACCCTATGCCACTCAGTTTTTGTTTTTAAATCTCCACTGTCTTTATCTTTCCATGATTCTGAAGTTGCTAAACTTAAATTAGCTACTGCGGTATTGCTTTGGGTATACTTCATATCTGGTTTTTGACCTAAATTCCCTACTAAAATTACTTTATTTACACCTCTACTCATATTTACCTCTTATAATATTAAAAGTTTAACCCATATTTCTTATTACATACATTTTAAATGAAAAGCATATCAATTAAAGGTGCTCGTACCCATAATTTAAAAAATATCGATGTTGATATTCCTAGAAACAAGCTTGTTGTAATTACTGGATTGTCTGGCTCAGGAAAGTCGTCTTTAGCATTTGATACCTTGTATGCAGAAGGTCAGAGAAGATATGTTGAATCACTTTCAGCATATGCCAGACAGTTTTTATCTATGATGGAAAAACCTGATGTTGATCAAATTGAAGGTCTTTCCCCAGCTATTTCTATTGAACAAAAATCTGCGTCACATAATCCTAGATCAACTGTAGGAACTGTTACTGAGATTTACGACTACTTAAGACTTCTTTATTCTCGAGTTGGTACTCCTAAATGTCCAGATCATGATATTGAGCTAAAAGCTAAATCTATTTCTGAGATTACAGATCAAATATGCAGTTTTGAGGAAGGCCAAAAAATAATGATTATTGCTCCAATAGTTAGGGGTAAAAAAGGAGAACATCTTGCTGTTTATGAAGAACTTCGACAATAAGGTTTTGTAAGGGCTAAAGTTAATGAAAAGATTTATTCTTTAGATGAATTTCCTGAATTAGAGAAAAATAAAAAACATAATATTTCAGCAGTTGTAGACAGGCTTGTAGTAAAAAATAATGAGGAATTTAGGCAACGTGTAGCAGAGTCAGTTGAGACAGCTTCAAACTTTTCGGATGGAATAATTGAGATAGACTTCATGGATGGTAAGAATGAATCTATTCTATTTTCAACAAATTTTTCATGTCCAGAGTGTGGTTATTCTATTCCTGAGCTTGAGCCAAGAATGTTTTCTTTCAATAGTCCGTTTGGTGCTTGTGATAAATGCGATGGTCTTGGAGTAATTCAATTTATTGACCCTTCAAAACTTATTCCAGATGAAGATGTATCAATAAATAATGGAGCAATTAAAGGCTGGACAAGAAGAAATAGGTTTTACTTTTATCAACTTAAATGTCTAGCTAATCATTATAATTTTTCGCTTTCAGAAAAATGGAAGAATTTAGATGAGGAAATAAAGAAAATTATCCTTTGGGGAAGTGAAGATGTTATAGATTTTTCTAAAAGATGGAGGAGCGGAAGCAGATTAGTGAGAAAGCATAAGTTTGAAGGAGTAATTACAAACACGCAAAGAAGATTTAGAGATACAGATTCTGAATATATGAGAAATGAACTTTCAAAGCTACTTTCTGATAAAAAATGTGATGCATGCAACGGCTCTAGACTTAAAAAAGAATCAAGAAATGTGTTTATAAAAAATACACCAATAAACCTTATAACCGAAATGAGAATAAATGAAAGTTTAGAATTTATCTCAAAACTGAAACTTCAAGGTAATAAGAAAAAGATTGCTGAAAAAATTCTAAAAGAAATTAATGATAGACTTTCCTTCCTTGAAAATGTTGGTCTTGGATATCTTGCATTGGATAGGAGCGCTGAGTCTCTGTCAGGGGGTGAGGCTCAAAGAATTAGACTTGCAAGTCAGATTGGATCTGGACTTGTTGGGGTAACATATATCCTTGACGAGCCCAGCATAGGCCTTCATCAAAGAGATAATGGTAAGCTTATTGAGACTCTTAAAAACTTAAGAGATCTTGGTAATACTGTAATTGTTGTTGAGCATGATGAGGATGCTATGCGCGAAGCAGATTACATTATTGATATGGGACCAGGTGCAGGTGTGCATGGAGGTAAAGTATGTGCTGAAGGTGATTTTGAAAAAATCTTAAAAGATAAAAACTCAATAACTGCAAAATTTTTATCAAAAAAAAGAGAGATAAAAGTCCCAAAAAAAAGAGCAAAACCAAATGGGAAGTTTATCGAAATAAAATCTGCATTTGCTAACAACTTAAATAATATTGATATAGAAATACCTGTTGGTTTATTTACTGCCGTAACTGGAGTATCGGGATCTGGAAAATCATCATTAATTAATCAAACTTTACTACCAATGTCTTCATTTATGCTGAATAGAGCGAATCTAAAAAAAGAGGTTAAATGTAAGGAAATAAAGGGGCTTGAAAATTTAGATAAAGTAATTGATATAGATCAATCACCAATTGGAAGAACTCCTAGATCTAATCCTGCAACCTATATTGGTTTATTTTCAAATATACGAGACCTATTTGCTCAAACTATTGAAGCTAGAGCAAGAGGATATAAGCCAGGCAGATTCAGTTTTAATGTTAAAGGTGGCAGATGCGAGGCTTGTCAAGGCGATGGACTTATAAAAGTTGAAATGCATTTCCTTGCAGATGTTTATGTGACGTGTGATGTTTGCAATGGTTCGAGATACAACGATCAAACGCTTGAAGTGAAATATAAAGATAAAAATATAAGTGACGTATTAAGTATGACAGTTGAAGATGCATTATCTTTCTTTGATCAAATTCCTGCAATCAAAAAGAAACTTCAAACTTTGTATGATGTTGGTCTTGGGTATATAACACTTGGTCAGTCAGCTACAACACTATCAGGTGGAGAAGCTCAAAGAATCAAATTAGCAAAAGAGTTATCTAAAAGAAGTACAGGTAAAACTTTATTTATTTTGGATGAGCCAACAACTGGTCTCCACTTTCATGATATTAAGTTGCTACTTAAGGTTCTTCACAGACTAAAAGAACAGGGTAATACAATTATTGTTATAGAACATAATTTAGATGTCATCAAGACAGCTGACTGGATTATCGACTTAGGGCCTGAGGGTGGGAGTCAAGGTGGACAACTTATTGCAAATGGCTCACCAGAAAAGGTAGCTAAAGACAAAAAGTCATTTACAGGAAAATATCTTAAAGAAATGATTAGCTAGCCAGCTTCAGATTCTTTTAGTTCAGGTACATCAGTTTCTGCATCTTCACTCGATCTATCCACCCATTCAACAAAAGCCATATCAGCCTTATCACCAGGCCTAAAGCCAGCTTTAATTATCCTTAGATAGCCTCCGGGTCTTGACGATGATTTTGGACCAATCTCTTCAAATAGTTTTCCAACTGATTTTTTACATCTTAGCTTATCAAAAACTCTTCTTCTGTTCGCTAGTGAGTCATTTTTAGAAACAGTAATCAGAGGCTCAAGATATTTTTTTAGCTCTTTCGCTTTTGGAACAGTTGTTTTTATAATCTCATGTTCTATTAGAGCAAGAGATAAGTTTTTAAACAAAGCTTTTCTATGTGATGAGTTTCTATTTAATTTTCTGCCTGATTTCTGATGTCTCATTTCTTAACCCATTGGTGGCCAGTTATCTAATACCATACCGAGAGAGAGTCCTTTTGAAGCTAAAACATCTTTAATTTCGTTTAGAGACTTTTTACCCAGGTTAGGTGTTTTTAAGAGGTCGAATTCAGATCTTTGAATTAAATCACCAATTAAGAAAATACTTTCAGCTTTTAGGCAATTAGTTGATCTAACAGTCAGCTCAAGTTCTTCTATAGATCTGAGAAGAAGTGGATCAAAATCATTTTGCTCTTTTTTGGCTTCTTGTTCTGCAATTGCTTCTAAATCAACAAAAGCTGCAAGCTGCTGTTGCATAATAGTGGCAGAATGCTCAATAGCCATTTTTGCATCAATAGTTCCATCTGTCTCTAACTCAAGAATCAATTTATCCAAATCTGTTCTTTTTTCGAATCTTGCATTCTCCACAGAATAAGAAACTCTTTTCACAGGACTAAATGATGCATCAACTTTTAAGCCTCCTACAGTATTATTTTCATCATCTCTAATATCTGCAGGTTCGTAACCTCTTCCAGTTCTTACAAAAACTGACATATTTAGTTTAATTTTATCTACAAGTGAGACTACATGATGATCAGGACTAGTTAATTCAACATTTCCGGGAGCTTCAAAAGAAGAAGATGTTACTTCACATGGACCATTTACAGATAGCTTTAATTCTGCTTCATTTCCTTCAATTAGTTTCACCGGCATATCTTTCAGATTTAAAAGAATATCTATTACATCCTCTCTAACTCCCTCAAT
>LULO01000965.1_pt1 | contig 13652 bp, 13 predicted proteins | sample 728121 | NCBI WGS metagenome assembly LULO01 (sample SAMN03860287, study PRJNA289734) | marine metagenome | biome: seawater column; feature: ocean; material: water; isolation source: Red Sea water column Station 149 - depth 50m | place: Saudi Arabia: Red Sea | collected 2011-10-15 | depth 50 m | reverse complement strand
TAATTTAGCACACAATGCAAGAACGACCAGTATATCTAGATTTAACAAAAATCAGACTACCTATGTCTGCCTTTTCATCTATAACTCACAGATTGTCAGGCATGTATGTTTTTTTTATAACACTTCCTATGATGTTATATATGATTGATCAATCAATATCTTCAAAGGCTTCTTTTGAAAGACTTATAATTGAAATTACATCAATTTCTGCGTTTTCTATTTTTATTTTTTTAAGTATTGCTATATTTTGGTATCACATACTTACCGGTATTAGGCATTTAATTTTGGATTTTTTTCATATAGGTGAGTCTCTAAATGGATCATATTATTCATCTATTTTTACTATAGTTTTATGGATAGCAACTTCACTAGTTTTTTTTGGATATTTGTTTATATGAAAGGTTCATTTATTTGGTATACGCAAAGATACACCTCACTTATAATACTTAGCTATCTAATTTATATATTCAGTTTTATATTCAATAATCAAGATATTAATTTTTTCTCCTGGTCTGATTTTTTTCTCTCATTTCAAGTTAGATTTCTCTCTTCCATTGTATTTCTAGTTATTGTTTTACATGCCTTCATTGGACTTTGGACAGTTGGAACAGATTATTTAACAAAAAGAACTCTTGGCTATTTAAATATAAGCCTTTCGAGAGGGGCAGATATCTTAAGATATATTTATTACTTTATTTTTGGATTATTAGGCATTGTGTATTTAACTGCCATTTTTTATATAATATGGTTATAATGTATGTTGATATTTAATTATAAATAATATGAATAATATCTTTACTAATAATATAAAAAAAATTGAATTTGATGCTCTAATTGTTGGCGGAGGAGGCTCTGGAATGAGAGCATCTCTTGAGCTAGCTAAATCAGGTTTAAAACCTGCCGTTGTATCTAAAGTCTTCCCGACAAGATCTCATACTGTATCAGCACAAGGCGGAATAACATGTGCAATTGCGAGCGCTGATCCAAATGATGATTGGAGATGGCACATGTACGATACAGTTAAAGGTGCTGATTTTATTGGAGATCAAGATGCTATTGAATATTTATGTTCTGAAGGACCAAAAGCCGTATTTGAACTAGAGCATATGGGACTTCCTTTCTCAAGATTTGAAAATGGCAGAATATATCAAAGACCGTTTGGAGGCCAATCAAAAGATTTTGGTAAAGGTGGTCAAGCTGCAAGAACTTGTGCTGCAGCAGACAGAACTGGACATGCTTTGTTACATACTTTGTATCAAAATAATGTTAAAGAAGGTGCTAATTTTCTCAATGAATGGTTTGCTGTAGATTTAGTAAAAAATTCAAAAGATGAAGTTACTGGAGTAATTGCTTTTTCAATTGAAAATGGCGAGGTTGCATATTTAAAAGCACAAGCTACTGTTCTTGCAACAGGTGGTGCCGGAAGAATATATGCATCTACTACCAATGCTTTGATTAATACCGGTGATGGTTTAGCAATGGCTTTAAGAGCAGGATTCCCAGCACAAGATATGGAAATGTGGCAGTTTCATCCTACGGGCATATATGGAGCAGGTTCTCTTGTTACAGAAGGATGTAGAGGCGAAGGTGGCTTTTTGATTAATAAAGATGGCGAAAGATTCATGGAAAGATACGCTCCAAATGTAAAAGACTTAGCTGGCCGAGATGTCGTCGCTCGTTCAATGGTATTAGAAATTCTAGAAGGTCGAGGTTGTGGTGATAAAAATGATCATATTTATCTTAAGCTTGATCATTTAGGTGCAGAAGTTTTAAATTCTAAACTTCCAGGCATATGTGAATTGTCTAGGACTTTTGCACATGTTGACCCTATTTATGAACCAATTCCAGTTGTGCCTACTTGCCATTATATGATGGGTGGCACACCCACAAACATTTCTGGACAAGCATTCACAAGAATTAATGATGAGGATCATTTAATACCTGGATTATTTTCTGCTGGCGAGGCTGCTTGTGTGTCTGTTCACGGAGCTAATAGATTGGGTGGAAACTCGCTTCTTGATTTGGTTGTTTTTGGAAGAGCAACAGGAAAACATATTCAGAGTGAACTAAAATCAGGTGGTGGTGTAGATTCTGCAACCAAAAGTGATATTGAAAAGTCACTTGAAAGATTAAACAAATTAAATGACTCGTCAAACGGACATGATCCAGCAGATGTTAAAAAAGAACTCCAAGAATGTATGCAAAATTACTTTGGAGTATTCAGAAGAGGCGAATTTATGAAGAAAGGTTTAGATCAATTAAATGAGCTAAAAGAAAAAGTTGATAATCTTCATTTAAAAGATAAAAGTGATGCATTTAATACAAGCAGAGTTGAGGCAATTGAATTACAAAATCTATTTGAGGTTGCAGAATCAACGGCAATTTCTGCATACCAGAGAACTGAAAGTAGAGGCGCACATGCTAGAGATGATTATCCTGACAGAGATGATGAAAATTGGTTATGTCATACTATATATGATCCTATTTCAAAAAAAGTTTCTAAAAGGGGAGTTAATTTTGAACCCAACAAGGTAGAGGCTTTTCCGCCTAAAGTAAGGACATATTAATGTTTGGTAATAAGTTAAAGGTAAGTTTGTATAGATATAATCCAGAAGAGGATAAATTTCCTTACATGAAAAATTATGTAATTGATAAGCCAGAAAAAGACATAATGGTTTTAGATTTATTACATTTATTAAAGGAAGAAGATCAATCAATATCATATAGACGATCATGCAGAGAGGGGGTTTGTGGCTCTGATGGTATGAACATAAATGGTAAAAATGGACTGGCTTGCATAACACCAATTTCTTCTGTTATTAAGAGGAGTAAAATTGAATTAAGACCACTACCAGGATTGCCTGTGATTAGAGATTTAGTTGTAGATATGACAGAGTTTTATGCTCAATATGAGAAGATAAAACCTTTTCTACAGAACGAAACAACAGCACCGGAACAAGAGAGACTTCAATCTCCTGAGGAAAGAGATAAATTAGATGGTCTCTATGAATGCATATTATGTGCATGTTGTTCTACAAGCTGTCCATCATTCTGGTGGAATCCTGATAAATTTGTCGGACCAGCTGCGCTTCTTCAAGCATATAGATTCCTCGCAGATTCTCGAGATTTGAAAACTCAAGAAAGGTTAGAGGATTTATCTGATCCATTTAGTGTATACAGATGTCATGGAATAATGAATTGTGTAAATGTATGCCCAAAAGGCCTTAATCCAAATAAGGCAATTGGTGAGATAAAATCAATGTTACATAAAAATAAAAAGGATATAATTGTCTCTGACGGGGTATAAAAAAAGACAGTAAAATACAAAATGACAATATCTATGAAGGAGCTTTGGGGGAGCTCACACGTCTCGGCGGGACATGCAGCCTATCTTGAAAGTCTTTATGAAACTTTCATAAACGATCCTGAAAATTTATCAAAAGAGTGGCTTGATTTTTTTACAAATCTTCCAAAGAACTCAAACTCTAATGGAGAAATATCTCATCAAGAAATAATCAAAGAATTTAGAAACTTTTCAAGAAGCAAGGTCAAGGTATCTGGCAATAGTAAAAAAACAATAGATGAAAGACAGGGTAAGGTTATTAGACTTATTCAATCATATAGAAATAGGGGACATTTAAAAGCAAATCTTGATCCTCTTGGTATGATGGAGAGAAGGGTAATAGAGGACCTTAGTATTGAGTTTCATGGACTATCGCATGATGATTTAGATGAAGAGTTTTATACTGATACCTTTACGAATTCAAACAAATTAACTTTAAGAGAGATTTTACTTAGACTAGAAGAAGTTTACTGTGGAAACATTGGAATTGAGTGTAACCATATTCTTGATTCAGAAGAAAGAAGATGGTTTCAAAAGAAATTTGAGTCGAAACTAACTGAATACAGTTTCAATCCTGATGAAAAACTTAATATTTATGAAAGACTAAATTCTGCTGAAGGTCTTGCAAAATATTTGTCTGCAAAGTATCCAGGAATGAAACGTTTTGGAATTGATGGCGCTGAAGCATTAGTACCCTTGGTTGAAAGTGTTATTCAAAACTGTGGATCAATGGGAGCTACGCAATTATGTTTTGGAATGGCGCATAGAGGAAGATTAAATCTTTTGGTTAATGTACTAGGTAAACTTCCATCGGAACTATTCTCTGCTTTTGATGAAGATACTGAATTAGAGGGTGCTTCTACAGGAGATGTTAAGTATCACTTAGGCTTCTCATCAAACTTTGAAACACCTGGTGGTGAAGTACATGTTTCACTCTTTAATAATCCATCTCATCTAGAAATTGTAGATCCTGTTGTAATTGGCTCCGTGAGAGCTAGACAAGATCGAATTGGAGATAAAGATAGATCACAAGTTGTGCCAATTCTTCTTCATGGAGACGCTTCTTTTTCTGGACAAGGAGTTGTTATGGAATCACTTCAAATGTCTCAAACAAGGGGATTCAATGTTGGGGGAACGATTCATATTATTGTAAACAATCAAATTGGTTTCACTACAAGCAATATCAATGACTCAAGATCAACAGATTATTCATCTGATGTAGCAAAGATTATTCAAGCTCCTGTAATTCATGTGAACGGTGATGATCCAGAGATGGTTGTGAATGCAGCAAAAATTGCTTGTAAGTATAGAAACAAATTTAAAAAAGATATCGTTATTGATTTATTTTGTTACAGAAGAAGAGGACATAACGAAGCTGATGATCCTTCAGCTACTCAACCCTTGATGTATAACAAAATTTCAAAACATCCATCTGTTTTAAATCAGTATGAAACAAATTTAATAGATAATGGAATATTAACATCTGATGAAGCAAAAAAAATTAAAAGTGAATATAGAAAATCTCTTGAAGGTGGAGAAAGTGTTGCAAAAAATTTAGCAAAAAATCCAAATGATCAACTTTGGTTTGATTGGGAGCCTTATATGGATGTTAAGTGGTGGCCCAAAGTTGATACCAAATTTAATAAAGATAAGTTTACGAAGCTTGGCAAAGCTGTTTGTAAGGTACCAAAATCATTTAATCTTGGCTCACAAGCTAAAAAAATCTTTGATGATAGATTGAGAATGAATAATGGAGAAATTCCTATAAATTGGGGATATGCTGAAACAATGGCATACGCAACTCTTCTAGATGAAGGTTATCCGATAAGATTAACCGGCCAAGATGTCAGAAGAGGAACTTTTTCACATAGACACGCTTGTGTTTTTGATTCTAAGAATGGAATGGGTTACATACCTCTATCGGATATAGCTGAAAAAAATAAATCTAAGTTTGATATATATGATTCATTGCTATCTGAGGAAGCTGTTTTGGCATTTGAATACGGTTATTCTGCTACTTGGCCTAGTGGTCTTGCTATTTGGGAGGCTCAGTTTGGAGATTTTGCAAATGGAGCTCAAGTTGTAATTGATCAGTTCATAGTTTCTGCACAACATAAATGGGAGAGATTATCCGGTCTTGTAATGCTTTTGCCTCATGGATACGAAGGTCAAGGTCCTGAGCATAGCAGCGCAAGAATTGAAAGATTTTTGCAATTATGCGCATCTGAAAATATACAAGTTTGTGTTCCAAGTTCTCCAAAACAAATTTTTCATCTTTTGAGACGACAAGCAATAAGAAAAATGAGAACTCCACTAGTTGTAATATCACCAAAAAGCCTACTCAGAAATCCTATGGCTGTTTCTAACTTAGACGAATTAACAAACGGAAGTTTTGATTGTGTAATTGATGATGATATAAAAAAACCTGAGGCGGTAAAACGCTTAATTCTTTGCTCAGGTAAAGTTTTTTACGATCTTATTGAAAAGAAAAAAGAAGAAAATCGCGAAGATATTGCTGTTGTAAGAATAGAACAATTGTATCCATTTCCTTATGACGACCTTGAAGAAATCCTTACAAAGTATCAAAATGTACAAGAATTTATATGGTGTCAAGAAGAACCTTTAAATCAAGGTGCGTGGTTTAGCCATAGACACAGAATTCAAAGAGTTTTAGATAGGCTAGGTGATGGTCTTGAGGTTAGTTTGGTAAGCAGACCAGCAGCAGCAGCACCTGCAGTTGGATTAATGAAGCTTCATCTTCAACAACAAAAGGATTTAGTTAATGAGGCAATTGATAAATGAGTATTAAAATCAAAGCACCTACTTTTCCAGAGTCTGTTGCTGACGGAACAATTGCTAATTGGGTAAAAAAAGAGGGCGATAATGTCAGTCAAGACGATGTTATTGCTGAAATAGAAACTGATAAAGTGGTCCTTGAAGTTATTGCGCAGTCTGATGGAACGATTTCTAAAATAATTAAAGATGAAGGTGAAATTGTTCAAAGTGCAGAAATTATTGGTGAATTTGATGAATCTGGAGAATCTTCAAAAGCTAAAGAAAAAACTAATGACAATGTTGAAGATAAAAAAGAACCAGAAAAAAAGACAAAAACAAAGCCTGTTAAGAACAAACAATCTACAAATAAAATTGGTCCAGCCGCTAAAAAAATAATTGCTGAAGAAAATATAGATTCAGATGATATAAAACCATCTGGTAAAGGGAATAGAATGACCAGAAAAGCGCGTGCCAATGTCAAGACTAAGATCAACTATTGCCAAAAGATTGGTTTCAGTTAAACAAGAAACAGCTATGCTTACTACTTTTAATGAGGTTGATATGATGCCTATTAAAGAATTAAGGTCAAAATATGGATCAGAATTTGAGAAAGAGCATGGTGTAAAACTTGGTTTTATGGGATTTTTTGTTATCGCTGCAGTTCAAGCCTTGAAAAAATTCCCAGTTGTAAATGCATCTATTGACGGTGATGATATTGTTTATCATGGTTTTCAAGATATCGGTGTAGCAGTCTCTACTGAAAGAGGTCTTGTCGTTCCAGTAATTAAGGACGCAGATACAAAATCACTTCCTGAGATTGAAAAATCGATACTTGAATATTCCGACAAGGCAAGAAATGGAAAATTATCAATCGATGAAATGCAAGGAGGTACCTTTACCATTTCAAATGGAGGTATATTTGGTTCATTGCTTTCAACGCCTATCTTAAATGCACCTCAGACTGCAATATTGGGAATGCACGCAATTCAAGACAGACCTGTTGCGATAAATGGCGAGGTTGTAATAAGACCAATGATGTATCTTGCTATGAGTTATGATCATAGGTTACTTGATGGTAAAGAAGCTGTTACTTTTTTGGTATCTATTAAAGAACAGCTCGAATCTCCTGAGAGATTGTTATTAAATTTATAATATTAAGAAAATATGTTTGATGTAGTTGTTATTGGTAGCGGTCCAGCGGGATATGTTGCTGCAATTAGAGCCTCTCAGCTAGGCCTCAAAACTTTATGTATTGAAGAATTATCAAATGATAAAGGTAAGCCTAACTTTGGTGGAACATGTCTAAATGTAGGATGTATACCCTCAAAATCTTTATTAGATTCGTCACATAGATATTATGAAGCTAAAAAAAATCTAAGCGATCATGGAATTCAACTTGGAGATGTGAAATTAGATTTAAAAACAATGATGGAGCGAAAGGATAACATTGTTTCAAAACTAACTGGTGGAATAGATGGATTATTTTTAACAAATAAAGTTGAAAGTATTTGTGGCAAAGGAAAAGTAATTTCAAAAAATACTGTTCAAATTGATAAGGCAGATGGTTCTTCTGAAAAAGTAGACGCTAAGAATATAATTATCGCCACAGGCTCCTCTCCTATAGAAATTCCTGCTGCAAGTTTTGGTAAGCATATCGTTGATAGTACTGGAGCTTTAGCTTTCGATAGTGTTCCTAAAAGATTGGGTGTTGTTGGTGCTGGAATTATTGGCCTGGAGCTTGGAAGTGTTTGGTCTAGACTAGGTTCTGAAGTAACTGTTTTAGAGGCACTAGAGGACTTTTTGCCTATGACTGATACAGATATCTCTAAAGAATCTTTCAAAGAATTTAAAAAACAAGGATTAGATATTCAATTAGCTTCAAAGGTTACTAGTACAAAAGAGCTAAAGAATTTAGTAAAAGTTAAATATGAGCAAAAAGGAAAAGAAATCGAGGTTGAATTCGATAAGTTAATAGTTGCTGTAGGTAGAAAGCCAAACTCAGAAAAAGTTCTGCCAAAAAATCTAGGTATCAAAATTGAAAATGGTTTTATTCAAGTTAATGAATACTGTCAAACTTCCGTAGAAAATATTTGGGCCGTAGGTGATGTTGTTAGGGGTCCAATGCTTGCTCATAAAGGTAGTGAAGAAGGAATTATGGTTGCTGAGAGAATTGCGAATAAACAAGCAGAAGTTAACTATGATTTAGTTCCAAATGTAATCTATTCACATCCTGAAATAGCATGGGTTGGAAAAAATGAAAATGAATTGAAATCTAGCGGTATCAAATACAAAGTGGGTAAATTTCCATTTGCTGCTAGCGGTAGAGCCCTTGCGGTAGATCAATCAGTTGGTTTTGTTAAAGTGATCTCAGATGAAAAAACAGATTCTATTCTAGGAGTTCATGTTTTTGGTCCAGCAGCAGCAGAAATAGTTCAACAGGCTTTAATATCAATGGAATTTGGTTCAAGTGCTGAAGATATTGCATTAACTATGTTTAGTCATCCAACAGTTTCAGAAGCTTTTCATGAGGCAGCTTTATCCGTAAATAATCAGGCAATTCATATAGGAAATAAAAAATAATGAACCTTCACGAATATCAAGGCAAAGCCTTATTTGCAGAATATAATTTACCTGTTTCAAAGGGAAAAATTATATATAGTGCTGATGAAGTTACAGATGCATGCAATGAAATAGGTGGCACAAGCTGGGTAGTCAAGGCTCAGGTTCATGCAGGAGGCAGAGGAAAGTCTGGTGGAGTTCAATTAATTAACACTCCTGAGGATGGCATAAAATTTGCAGAAAAGTGGCTTGGAAATAACCTTGTAACCTATCAGACTGACGCCAAGGGACAACCTGTCAATTCAATTCTAATAGAAGAATGTACAAATATTTCTCAAGAACTTTATTTAAGTGCTGTTATTGACAGAGATTCACAAAAAATAGTGTTTATTGGTTCAAGCGAAGGAGGTGTAAATATTGAAGATGTCGCAAAAAATATGCCTGAAAAAATTATTTATCAAGGTGTAGTTTATGGTGATAAATCTTTACCTGATAGCGCTTTGAATATTGCAAAAGTTTTAAAATTAAATGATATTCAAACTAATCAATTTATTTCAATGATTGACAATCTTCTAAGATTATTTGTAGAAAAAGATCTTAGTTTATTGGAAATCAATCCACTGGTTATTACTGACAGCGGAGATCTGTTATGTTTGGATGCAAAAGTTAACATAGACTCAAATGCACTTTTTAGGCAACCTGAATTACTAGAAATGTATGATGAAACTCAAGAAGACCCTCAAGAGGCGGAGGCTGCAAAAAATGATTTAAGTTATGTTTCTTTAGATGGAAATATAGGCTGTATGGTAAACGGAGCTGGCTTAGCGATGGGGACAATGGATACTATTAAATTTTATGGAGGTAATCCTGCAAATTTTCTCGATGTTGGAGGAACTGCAACTCAAGAAAGAGTTGCTAAAGCATTTAAGATAATACTCGAAGATCCAGATGTGAAAGTTGTTTTAGTGAATATATTTGGAGGCATTGTAAGGTGTGATTTAATTGCTAAAGGAATTATTGCAGCTATAAAAGAAGTTGAAGTAAAAATACCTGTTGTAGTTCGATTAGAGGGTAATAGTGCTGATAAAGGTTCAAAAATTCTTTCAAAAGCAGATATCAAAATAGATAGTATTAATGAATTAGCTGATGCAGCCAAGAAAGCAGTGGAACTAGCTAAATGAGCATTCTAGTTAATAAAGATACCAAATTGATTGTTCAAGGTTTCACAGGGTCTCAAGGCACCCTTCATTCAGAACAATCTATCGAATATGGAACAAATATTGTTGGCGGCGTTACACCTGGAAAAGGAGGTATGGAACATTTAGGAAAACCAGTATTTAATTCTGTGGATGAAGCTGTTGAAGAATTAGATCCAAATGCATCAATTATTTTTGTACCAGCAAAATTTTGTAAGGAATCCATAATAGAATCAGCTGAAGCTGGTATTAAATTAATTGTCTGTATTACTGAGGGCATCCCTACACTTGACATGCTTGAAGTAAAAAAAAGAATTGATGATTTAGGAGTAAGATTAATTGGACCAAATTGCCCAGGTGTAATTACACCTGGTGAGGCAAAATTAGGAATTATGCCAGGTAATATTCATAAACCAGGTTCAATAGGTATTATTTCTAGATCTGGAACCCTAACTTACGAGGCAGTAAAGCAAACAACTGATCTTGGTTTTGGGCAAAGCAGTTGTGTGGGCATTGGTGGCGACCCAATTCCAGGATCATCATTCATAGATATGTTAAAGCTTTTTGAGGATGATGATCAAACTGAAGCAATTGTTCTTGTTGGAGAGATTGGTGGCAATGCTGAGGAGGCTGCAGCAGAATATATCAAAAATAATGTTACTAAGCCTGTTATTTCATATATTGCTGGACAAACTGCGCCTGCCGGTAAACGAATGGGACATGCAGGAGCAATAATCGCTGGAGGAAAAGGTACCGCAAAAGATAAAATTGAAAAACTAAAGGAATGTGGAGTCCACATTGCAGATAATTTAGTTTCTATAGGTTCTAAAGTGGCAGAGGTTCTTCAACACTAATCCTCTTTATATTTGATTTCATTACCCACCTTAGTCTAAAAATTGATAAAAAAGAAAAAATCGTTAATCCAATAATCATCCCAAACCACATACCCTTTGCGCCTAAGGGATCACCAAATCCATAATTAGTAAGGTAATAACCAATCGGCATTGCAAATACCCAATATGAAATTAATAATAAAATCATTGGGATAAAAGTATCTTTATAACCACGAAGACTACCTAAAGCACCCATTTGAATTCCATCAGGTAGCTGAAAGATTGCCGCAAACAATATCAAGCTCACTGCTAATTCCAATACTGGGAGTTCAGTGGTGTACAAACCAACTATAAAAGATCCAAATGAAATAATAATGACGCTGTTAATTAGAGCGCCTGAGATGCATAACATTATTGTAGATGTTGCTGCAATTTTTGCTTGAATAGGATTTTTCTCACCTATCAAATTACCAACCCTGGTTGAAGAGGCCAATCCAATGGCTAAAGGAACCATAAAGAATAGGCTTGCAATATTTATCGCAACAGAATGACTTGCAACTACTATTTCTCCTAATACACTTAATATTATTGCAGCTCCAGAGAACATACTTAATTCAATAAAAATACCAAGACCAATAGGTAAACCAAGTTTAAGGACCTCTTTAGTTGTTGCTATAGAGGGTTTTGAAAACTTTGAAAAGGGTTGAGTTTTTTTATAGTTCTTTGAAAAACTTATATAAATAAATATTGATATCATCATTATGAAAGAAACTATAGTTGTAGCAATACCGCATCCAACACCACCAAGTTTTGGTGCACCAAACCAACCATATACAAATATTAGATCTAATGGAATATTTAAAAGCATTCCAGCAAAGGCAATATAAAAGACTGGTTTGGTATATGTCATACCTTCGCTATAGCATCTTAAACAAGTAAAAATAGTTACAAAAAACCAACCGATTGAGACAGCTTTTAAATAATCTATAGTTATTGATGTAATTGAGCTTTTTATGGGTAGTAAATTGATAATTATATCCATGTTGAAAAATATGAATGCCATAAAAAGTCCAAGTCCTGCAGCAACCCATAGAATTTCTCTGAGTTTTTGACCGATTTCTAATAACTTTTTTGCTCCATATAATTGAGCAACAATAGGCGTTACAGCAAAAATTATTCCTGTAAAGAAAAACCATATTGTATTAGAAAAAGCAGTTCCAACTGCAAGTCCTGCAAGATCATTTGCGCTAGCTCTTCCTGCAATAATAGTGTCAGTTGCACCCATTAATGTATATGAGAGTTGTGAACCAAAAATTGGAATACCTATTCTTATTAATTGTTTGAATTCAAAAAAATATTTGGCCATATTTAAATTAAGTTTTTATTATTTTTTTTGCGTACTTTATCATATTAAAATATCAAAATTAGGAGAAAATTATTAGAAAAGATAATCGACCATATTGGCTTAAAAAATATACCACTAAGTTAAATAAAATATATGTAAGGCATTTCTTAAAACCTCAATTTAAGCACCTTGGAAAAGGTGGAGCATATTTTAAACCAAGATATATAAAAGTATTTGGATATAACGTAAGCATTGATGATTACCCAACAATAATTGGGGCAAGTGATGCAAAAGTCCAACTAACTGCTTGGAATATTGGTGAACATAAAGGTGAAATATCTATTGGAAAATATTCTCTAATAACTCCTGGAGTCAGAATAATATCAGCTGAAAAAATTGAAATAGGTGATGCATGTATGATTGCTCATGGAGCATATATTTCTGATGCTGATTGGCATGGAATATATGATAGAGCTGAACCAGTAGGCAAGACTAAACCAATTAAGTTTGAAGATAATGTTTGGATCGGTGATAGTGCAATCATATGTAAGGGAGTTACTATTGGAAAAAATAGTATTATAGGAGCGGGGGCTGTTGTAACTAAGAATGTTCCCGAAAATTGTGTCTTCGCTGGAAATCCTGCAAAACTTGTAAAGAAACTTGATCAAGGAGAATTTAATACAAGAAAAGATTTTTTTAAAGATCCAAAAAAATTAGCCTATGACTTTGATATGCTTGATAGATATTCGCTACAAAATAATACATTCATAAATTGGCTTAAAAGCATTATTTTTCCTAACAATTCTCATTAAGATTATCTATAAATGTAAAGATAAGACAACATAAAAAGTTCACACAATATTAACAATATATTTATATATTTGTAGCTATAATTTAATATCATTTTTCTTAATATACATAAAATTTAAATATATAAACTTTTTATAGTATTGTATTTATATAAATTTTGGCATATAGATTGCATGTAAATTATTATAAATATTTCAAAAATTGAGGTAACATTGAATACAATACAAAGGAATAGCTATATCTCTAACGCTAAAAGTGTTATTAAAACAATTTTAAGGCAAACACTAGACAATCCCAATAATCCTGATTCTTTAAAATTTTTTCAAGCTGATACCTATAGATTCTATTTTTTAATGAGTTTTATGTGGGAGCATCTAGAAAATAATGAGATGTCTCAGGAATACGCAATTTCACTTGTCCCAAAAAAATATGCCTCCAGAATAAAGCGTCTCCAAGTTTTAAAGCAAGCAGTTGCTCTGGGATATATTAGCGAGAAATCGTCCTTAGAAGATAAGAGAAGACGAATTTATGAACCAACAGAACAATTAATCGAAGATTTTTTGAACTATACAAATTCTTTATATCCTGATAATAGATCGACTGCTTAAAGTCTTTAAAATCTATTTTCTATCTAATTACACTCTTTTTAATTACAATTAGGTATGCCGAACCATACTAAGACAGACAATGACTGGAAAAAGCTCCTTAACGATGAGTCATTTAGAGTAACCAGACAATCTGGTACTGAAAGACCCTTCACTGGTAAGTACTGGAACTTTAACGAAGATGGC
>LULO01001136.1_pt1 | contig 13736 bp, 13 predicted proteins | sample 728121 | NCBI WGS metagenome assembly LULO01 (sample SAMN03860287, study PRJNA289734) | marine metagenome | biome: seawater column; feature: ocean; material: water; isolation source: Red Sea water column Station 149 - depth 50m | place: Saudi Arabia: Red Sea | collected 2011-10-15 | depth 50 m | reverse complement strand
GGTTAAAGGCAGCAGACTGTAAATCTGCCGACGTAAGTCTACGGAGGTTCGAATCCTTCTTTGCCCACAGGATTTGCGAGTGTAGCTCAGTTGGTAGAGCATCAGCCTTCCAAGCTGAGGGTCGCGCGTTCGAATCGCGTCACTCGCTCAAAAATTGCCTGCGTAGCTCAGTAGGTAGAGCACTTCGTTGGTAACGAAGAGGTCACCGGTTCAATCCCGGTCGTAGGCTCAAGAAATAAAAATAATTGTTAAAAACAAGGAGATAACAAAATGGCTAAAGAAACATTTGTTAGAAATAAGCCTCACTGTAATATCGGTACTATCGGTCACGTTGACCATGGTAAGACTACTTTGACTGCTGCTATTACGCAAACCCAGTCTAATCTAGGTTTAGCAGCTAAACGTGATTTTGACACTATTGATAATGCACCTGAGGAAAAAGAAAGAGGTATTACAATCTCAACTTCACACGTTGAATATGAGACAGCTAACCGCCACTATGCGCACGTTGACTGTCCTGGTCACGCCGACTACATTAAAAACATGATTACAGGAGCAGCTCAAATGGATGGAGCTATTCTTGTTGTTAGTGCAGCTGATGGTCCTATGCCTCAAACAAGAGAACACGTATTGCTTGCTCGTCAGGTAAACGTACCAAGTATCGTTGTTTTCATGAACAAGGTTTGATAATACACCTATCGTTAAAGGTAGCGCTTTAAAAGCTCTTGAAAATCCTAATGATGCTGAAGCGGTAAAATGTATTGCTGAGCTAATGGAAGCTTGTGACTCATTTATCCCTCAGCCAGAACGTGCAATTGATAAACCATTCTTAATGCCTGTTGAGGATGTTTTCAGTATTACTGGTAGAGGTACTGTTGGTACTGGAAGAATCGAATCAGGTAAGATTAAAGTTGGTGAAGAAGTAGATGTTGTTGGCCTTGATAATAAAATCGGCTCAACAACAGTTACTGGTGTTGAAATGTTCCAAAAAATTCTTGATGAAGGTCAAGCTGGTGATAATGCTGGTCTTTTATTAAGAGGCGTTGAAAAAGAAGACCTTAAAAGAGGTGTTGTTTTAGCAGCTAAAGGTACAGTCACACCACACACCAAGTTCAAAGCAAACGTTTATGTTTTGAAAAAAGAAGAAGGTGGAAGACATACTCCATTTTTCAATAACTACAGACCACAGTTTTACTTCAGAACAACTGATGTAACTGGTGTGGTTACTTTACCTGAAGGTACAGAGATGGTTATGCCTGGAGATAATGTTGAAATGAACGTTGAGCTAATTACACCGATTGCTATGGATCAAGAGCTAAGATTCGCTATTAGAGAAGGTGGACATACTGTAGGAGCTGGAGTAGTAACTACTGTAGTTGACTAATGGCTGGTAATAGCAAAAGAGCAATTGTAAGACTTGAGAGCACTGCAGGGACAGGGTATCGTTATACTGTTACTAAAAATAAGAGTAAACATCCCGACAAACTTGAATATAAAAAGTTTGACCCTGTAGCTCGCAAGCATGTTCTTTTTAAAGAAATTAAATAGCATATAGGTGAGTAGCTCAATTGGTAGAGCATCGGTCTCCAAAACCGGGGGTTGCGGGTTCAATTCCTGCCTCACCTGCGATAAAGGATAGAGAATGTTTAAAAAAATAAAAGATTTTTTAAATCAAGTTTACTTGGAAATGAACAAGGTTTCATGGCCATCTTACAATGAGTTGAGAGGATCTACTTATTTAATTATTATCTTTTTTCTTTTATTTGTTCTTTTTTTGTTTGGGATTGATTGGGCAATTCAAAGATTTATGAGAGTGTTGATATGAATTGGTATAGCTTAAGAGTGATGTCAGGTAGAGAAAATAAGGTGAAAGATACTATTTTCAGAGAACTTGATTTCGAAAAAGACTTAAAAGCTAATGTTGAGGAAATTTTAATCCCAACTGAAAACATAGTTGATATTAAAAATGGTAAGAAGACTGTCAAAGAAAAGAGCTTATTGCCTGGATATATTTTGGTTAAGATGATTATGAATAATGAAACAAAATTTTTTATTGAAAGCGTTGATGGCGTTATGAGTTTTGTCGGTCCAAAAGGAAGTCCTCAACCTGTTACTGAAGTTGAAATGTCTCGTTATCTTGTTTCTGCTGATAGAGATGAGCTTTCTAATGAAGATATTGATGATATTCCATTTAAAGTTGGAGATTCTGTGAAGGTTATTGAAGGACCATTTAAAGAATTCAACGGCCTTGTTCAAGAGGTAAATGATAGAAATAGAATTAAAGTTAATGTTAATATTTTTGGAAGACCTACTCCTATTGAGTTGAGTGTAAACCAAATTTTAAGTGAAAGTTGAAAATGGCTGAAAAAGAAAAAACTGGTTTAATTAAATTGCAAATCGCAGCTGGACAGGCTAATCCAGCCCCACCTGTTGGCCCTGCACTTGGTCAGCATGGTGTAAATATTATGGATTTTTGTAATGCATTTAATGATGCAACTAAAGAATTACAGGGAATGTTAACTCCAGTAATTATTACTGTCTATAAAGATAGATCTTTTACATTTGAAACCAAATCTCCACCTGCATCGACTCTTATTATGAAAGAATTAAAAATGAAAAAAGGTTCGCAAGAGCCAAATAAAGATAAAGTTGGAACCATCAACATGGCTCAGTGTAAAAAAATCGCTGAAATTAAAATGAAAGATTTAAATGCCCACACATTAGATCAAGCTGCAGAAATGATTGCTGGAACTGCTGTTAGTATGGGAGTTGAGGTCAAAAAATGAAAATAACTAAATTTTCAAAATCAGTTAATGAGACATTAGATTCTTCAAAGCTTTACAGCACAGAAGAAGCTATTAATATGTTGATGAGTTTTAAAAGAGAGTCATTTAATGAGTCAGTTGATGTTGCTTTTAACTTAGGGGTAGATCCTAAACATGCTGAAGAAAATATAAGATTAAGTATTAATCTTCCTCACGGAATTGGAAAAGAGGTTTCAGTATTAGCAATAGTAAATGCAGATAAAGAGGCAGAGGCAAAAGATGCTGGTGCTGATTTTGTAGGTAAAGATGAATTTCTTGATAAGATTAAAGCTGGCTGGACTGATGTTGATAAAATTGTAGTTACACCAGATCTTATGGTTGAAATAGGTAAGCTAGGTAAGGTTCTTGGACCCAAAGGTTTAATGCCAAATCCTAAATCTGGTACAGTAACAAATGATGTTGCAAAAGCCATCAAAGAGCTTAAAGCAGGAAAACTTGATGCTAGAGTTGAAAAAAATGGTATTTTACAATCTTCGATTGGTAAAACATCATTTACGGAAGAGCAATTAAACGAAAATTTTAATACACTTCAGAGTGCTGTTATGTCAGCAAAACCAAATTCATTTAAAGGTAAGTACTTAAAGTCAATTAGTATTTCTTCAACTTTAGGTCCAGGAATTAAGATAGGAACAGAATAATTATGCCAAGTAACAAAAATTTAGAAGCCGTTAAAAATTTAACAGAAAAATTAAATAAGGCTAATGCTATCTATTTCACAGATTACCTCGGATTAGACGTAGTGAGCATTACCAAACTGAGAAAAGAATTTGTATCAAACGATGTAGAATTTACTATTGCAAAAAACACGTTAATAAAACTTGCTGCTAAAGATGTTGGTATGGAAGGATTAGATAATTTTTTGAATGGTCCAACCGCTTTGGCATTAAGTTATAATGATCCAACAGATCCTGCAAAAGTAATAAAGAATTTTTTAAAAGATTTTGATAAGCCTGCTGTAAAAGGTATGATATTAGATGGACAGGTGTTTCACAAAGAAGAGTTTGAAAAAATTGCAAATCTTCCTTCGAAAGAACAGTTATTGTCCAAACTTGTTGGAATGTTAAATTCTCCAATGTCTAAGCTTAGCAGCACATTAGGTAGTCCTGTATCTGGCTTATTAGGAGCACTTGAACAATTAAACTCAAAGAAAGGGTAGTTAAAATGAGCGTTAAAAGAGAAGATGTATTAAAATATCTTGAAGAAGCAAATATGATTGAAATATCAGAGCTTGTTAAAGATATCGAAGATAAATTTGGTGTTACTGCCGCTGTACCTGTTGCAGCTGCTGCGGGAGGAGCTGCTGAAGGAGCTACTGAAGGTGAAGAAAAAAGTAGTTTTGATGTTGTGTTAGCAGCTGCTGGACAATCAAAAATCTCAGTAATTAAAGTTGTAAGAGAACTTTCTGGTCTTGGATTAAAAGAAGCTAAAGAATTGGTTGATTCTGCTCCTAAGGCTGTAAAAGAAGGCGTCGCAAAAGATGAGGCTGAAACTATTAAGTCTCAACTTGAAGAGGCTGGAGCTACAGTAGAATTAAAGTAATAGTACTAAAAAAGTATATATTAATTAACCAATTTTTTGGAGGTAATCTATCTTGAGAGTAGATAAGTTAAACAATAGACATAATTTTGAGAAAATAACAACTACCAATGAACTGCCAAATCTTTTAGATTTGCAAGTCGGTTCATTTCATGACTTTTTACAGGAAGATGTCAATCCTAAAGAAAGAGAAATGTTTGGATTGCATGAAGCGTTTGCTTCAATTTTTCCTTTACAGGATAATCATGAAAACTATATTCTTGAATATAAAAGTTACACAATAGGTAAAGCTAGGTATACCCCTAGAGAGTGCTCTGATAGGGGAATTACATACAGTGTACCTTTAACTGTTCAGCTTCGACTCAAAATTACTGATGAAAAAGATAAAAAGAAGTTCGCTCAAGTAATTAATCAAGATGTTTACTTTGGTAATATGCCTTACATGACAGATAAAGGTACTTTTATTATCAATGGAGCTGAAAGAACCGTTGTTACTCAACTTCAAAGATCTCCAGGTGCATTTTTTGATCAAAAATTTCATCCAAATGGTGCAAAACTTTATAATGCTCGCATTATTCCTATTAGAGGTTCATGGATAGATTTTACAACTGATATTAATGATATTCTTTTTGCTATCATCGATAGAAAAAGAAAATTCCCTGTTACAATGCTTTTAAGATCTTTAGGATTTAGTTCTGATGAAGATATTTACAATGCTTTTGAATTAATTCTTGACCTTAATCCATCAAAAATTGATTTGGAAAAATTAAGTCATTATGTTGTTATTGAAGATATTATTGATCATGAAACAGGAGAGCTTTTTGTTGAAAGTGGAAAAGAATTAAATGAATCAATAATTAGTACATTAAAGAAAAATAAAACAAAGTCTATCAAAGTTGTTGATGTGAGAAACAACATTGATAGTATGATGATTCACAACACCATTCAAAAAGATCCAACAAAATCAACTGAAGAAGCATTAATGAGAGTTTATTTACTTTTAAGAGGAAGTGAGGCTCCTAGTCCTGAATCAGCTGAAAAATTCATTAATAGAATGTTTTTCTTTCCAAAGAAATATGATTTAGGTCAGGTAGGTAGATATAGACTAGATAAACAATTTAATTTAAACAACTCTGGAAATGATTCAGTTCTTACTCATGACGATTTTTTAATTACTTTAAAGTATCTAATTCAAATGAGAAAAGGATTAAGAGCCCCTGATGACATTGATCATTTAGGAAATAGAAGAGTTAGAACTGTTGGTGAGCAATTAAAAGTTCAGTTTAACTCTGCTTTAGCTAGAATGGTAAGAACTGTATATGAAAGAATGAATCTTCGAGAATCAGAAACAATAACTCCTCAAGATTTGATTAATTCTAGGTTAGTAACTACAGTTACTTTCTAGAGAAAGAGCTGGTTTTGAGGTAAGAGATGTTCATTATACCCATTATGGTAGGTTGTGTCCAATTGAAACTCCTGAAGGACCAAATATTGGTTTGATTTCATCTCTAGCATTAATGGCTAAAATTAATAGACATGGTTTCATTGAAGCTCCTTACAGAAAAATTGATAGCAAAAAGATTACAAAATCTATCGAATATTTATCAGCAGATGATGAAGACAGAGCAAATATTGCTCAATCAGGCTTAGAGTCAGATAAAAATAATCTTATTTCAGAATCTAAAGTTAGAGTTCGTTCAAGAGGCGATTTCCCAATTGTAGATTCTAAAGATGTTCAATATTCAGATATTGTGCCAAACCAAATTCTTAGTGTGGCTGCTGCATTAATTCCTTTTGTTGAGCATGATGATGCTAATCGAGCTCTAATGGGTTCAAACATGCAACGTCAATCTGTTCCATTGTTAAAAACTGATTCTCCAATAGTTGGTACTGGTATGGAAAAAGTTGTTGCTCGAGATTCAAAATCTGTTTTGCTTTCTCCTGTTAGCGGAAAAGTTGTATATGTAGATGCAAATAAAGTAGTAATCAAAGATAGTAATTATAAACATGATTCTCTTTTAAAAGCCGACGAAGATTTATGTACAGTTGATCTTATAAAGTATTCTAGATCAAACCAGAATACTTGTTACAATCAAAAAGTACTGGTTAAAGTTGGAGATAATGTGAAAAAAGATGATGTTATCGCAGATGGAGCTTCTACACAAGGTGGGGAGCTTGCTTTAGGTAAAAATGTTATGATCGCTTTTATGCCTTGGAACGGTTACAACTTTGAAGATGCCATCGTTATTAACGAAAGACTTGTAAGAGAAGATGTCTTTACATCGATTCACGTCAACGAAATTGAGCTTGAAGTCAGAGATACCAAGAGAGGTGAAGAAGAGTTAACGCCTGAAATTCCAAATGTAAGCGAAGACGCAACCGCTCAATTGGACGAAAATGGACTAATTCGTGTAGGTGCAATTGTAAACGAGGATGATATTCTTATTGGTAAAGTAACTCCAAAAGGAGAAACTGATCCATCCCCAGAAGAAAAGCTTTTACGTGCAATTTTTGGTGAAAAAGCAGGAGATGTAAAAGATGCTTCTAAAAAAGCCGAACCTGGTGTAAAAGGTGTTGTTATCAAAACTGATTTATATGAAAAAACATCTAAGCAATCTAGGGCTGAAGTTAACAAAGCTATCAAAGAGCTTCAAAAAGATAAAAGAAATAATGAAAGAGAATTAAGAGCATCTAGAGACAAATTGTTAAGTAAAATTCTTAAAGACAAATCTTCTCTAGGTATAAAAGACAAAAACGGTAAAGTGCTTGTTAAAAAAGGCACAAAATTGACCTTGAAAAAAGTCAGCACTCTTAATTTTGAACAATTTTCTCTTGAAGAGCCTTGGATTTCAGGTCCTAAGTCTTGGGATAAGATTAAATTGATTTTTGATTCATTTCATAAACATTTAAATGAATTAGAAGATAAGTTAGAAACTGACATTTTCAAGCTAAAAGAAGGTGATCAATTACAACCTGGAATTCTAAAGCTTGCGAAAGTATATGTTGCTAATAAAAGAAAAATTTCTATTGGTGATAAAATGGCTGGTAGACATGGTAATAAAGGTGTTATTGCGACGATAGTTCCAGAAGAAAACATGCCATATTTAGAAGATGGTACACCAGTTGATATTTGTTTAAATCCAATGGGTGTTCCTTCAAGAATGAACTTAGGACAATTATATGAAACCATGCTTGGCTGGGCAGGAAAAATTCTTGGAGAAAAATATGCAACTCCAGTTTTCAATGGAGCAACTCCAGAAGAAGTAGCTGCTAAAATGAAAGAAGCAGGTTTGCCTGATTCAGGTAAGGTCACGTTGTATGATGGCTTAACAGGCGAAAAAATTGACAATCCAGTTTTAGTTGGATATCAGTATATGATGAAATTATATCATATGGTTGATGATAAAATGCATGCTCGCTCTACTGGTCCTTATTCTCTTGTTACTCAGCAACCTCTTGGTGGTAAAGCTCAGTTCGGAGGACAAAGATTTGGTGAGATGGAGGTGTGGGCACTTCAAGCTTATGGTGCTGCTAATATATTAAGAGAGATTTTAACTATTAAATCTGATGATATAGAAGGTAGATCCAAGGTGTATAGCGCATTAGTAAAAGGTGAAGATTTACCAGATCCTACCACCCCAGAGGCATTTAACGTATTCATGAAGGAAATTCAAGGTCTTGGCCTTGATATAACTTTAGATTAAAGGAAATTATAGATGTATAAAGCAAAAAATAGTATTTCAATAAAATTAGCTTCTCCTGAAAAGATTCTTGAAGGATCTTTCGGAGAGGTATTGAAACCTGAGACAATTAACTACAGATCTTATAAACCTGAAAAAGATGGTTTATTTTGTGAAAAAATCTTTGGTCCTGTTAAAGATTTTGAATGTCATTGTGGTAAATATAAAGGTATTCGTTACAGAGGTATTATTTGTGATAGGTGTGGAGTTGAAGTAACAACTAAAAAAGTAAGAAGAAACCGTATGGGACATATTACTTTAGCTGTTCCAGTAGTGCATATCTGGTTTTTAAAATCAATTCCAAGTAAGCTAAGTTATATTTTAGGTAAAAGTGCAAAACAATTAGAAAGTGTAATCTATTATGAAAATTACCTAGTGATTAATCCTGGGAAAAGTGGTTATAAGAGATTTGAATTAATTGACGAGGAAGCTTTCTTAGAATTAGATCAAGAATTTGGATATGATGCTGTTTCTCAGGAAGAAAGAGAAGAAGAATCATATTTCCAGGCTTCTATGGGCGGAGAGGCTATTAAAGATGCTCTTGCTGAAATGGACTTATTAGAGCTTAAACAGGAGCTTGAAACAATAAGCTCAACCACAAAATCAAAGCAAAAAAGAGATGACTCTCTCAAAAGACTTAAAGTTGTAAAAGATTTTGCTCAAGATAGAAACAATAAGCCTGAATGGATGATCGTTTCTATTTTACCTGTGATGCCACCCGAGTTAAGACCTTTAGTTCCATTAGAGGGTGGACGATTTGCTGCAAGCGATCTTAATGACTTGTACAGAAGAATTATTATTAGGAATAATAGATTAAAGCAATTGATGGATATTCAGGCACCTGAAGTAATTTTAAGAAATGAAAAAAGAATGTTACAAGAGTCTGTTGATGCGCTCTTCGATAATACAAAACGTAAAACCGCAATTAGAAGCGGTTCAAAGAGACCATTAAAGTCAATTTCTGACATGCTTAGAGGTAAGCAGGGTAGATTTAGACAAAATCTTCTAGGTAAAAGAGTAGATTATTCTGGAAGATCAGTAATTGTTGTTGGTCCAGAATTGAGAATGACCGAATGCGGTATTCCAAAGAATATGGCATTAGAATTATTTAAACCTCATTTAATAAGAGAGTTAATAAGAAGAGATTTAGCAGCAACTCCAAGAAGTGCAAAACTCATGATTGAAAATAAAGAATCATTTGTTTATGAAATTCTTGAAAGTGTTGTTAAAGATCATCCAGTATTATTGAATCGTGCTCCTACGCTTCATAGATTAGGAATCATTGCTTTTCAGCCAATTCTCATTGACGGTAAAGCTATTCGAGTTCACCCACTTGTATGTTCAGCGTTTAATGCTGACTTTGATGGAGACCAAATGGCTGTTCATGTTCCTTTATCAATACCTTCTCAATTGGAAGCAAGAGTCTTAATGATGGCAAGTCAGAACGTTTTACATCCAGCCAGTGGAAAACCTATTACATTACCTTCGCAAGACATGATTTTAGGTTGTTACTATTTAACTAGAGACAAAAAAGGACAGATTGGTGAAGGAATGTCATTTGGATCACTTGACGAAGTAAAAATTGCACATGATAATGGTAAAGTTGCTATGCATGCAATTATTAACGTTAGACATAATGGCATTTGGCATAAAAATACTACTGCAGGAAGAGCAATATTTAATTCCATTATTCCAGATGAATTAGGTTATTATGATGAAATTATTTCTAAGAAAAAACTTAGTTTTATCATCGGTGAATCTTTTGTAAAAGCCGGAAATCAACGTACAGTCCAATTACTTGATGATCTTAAAGATATTGGTTTCAAAACTGCTACTATGAGTGGAGTATCAATTTCAATAAGCGATGTTATTATTCCTGACGCAAAGCATGATATAATTGGTAGAGCAGAACAAGAAGTTGATAAAATTCAACAGCGTTTTGACAGGCATGTCTTGACGGAGGGCGAAAGATACAATAAAGTCATTGATGTTTGGACAAAAGCTACAAGTGATGTGGCAGATGTGATGATGGATGGTTTAAGATCAGATGATCAAGGTTTTAATGCATTGTATATTTCATCTGATTCAGGAGCTAGAGGTAGCGGTGACCAGATTAAACAGCTTGCAGGTATGAGAGGGCTAATGGCTAAGCCTAGAAAATCCATGATTGGCGGTGGTGAAATTATTGAGAGTCCAATTCAGTCTAACTTTAAAGAAGGTCTTTCTGTGATGGAGTATTTTATATCTACTCACGGTGCCAGAAAAGGTTTAGCTGATACAGCTCTTAAGACTGCAGATGCTGGTTATTTAACAAGAAGACTTGTTGATGTTGCACAAGATGTTACTATCTATGAAGATGATTGTAAAACAATTAATGGAATTACCGTATCTGACCTTAAAGAAGGTGAAGAAATTGTTGAATCACTTGGAGAGCGTATATTGGGAAGAACTTCTTCTGAAAAAATAGTTATTGATGGTGAAACTGTTGTTAAGCCTGGAGATATTTTTGATGAAAAGTTAGCTGATCTTATAGTTGAAAATAATTTTAATAGTGTAAAAATAAGATCAATTCTTACATGCGAATCTAGAAGAGGTGTTTGTGCCAAATGTTACGGTTGGGATTTAACTAGAAGAAAGCTTGTTACAAAAGGTACAGCTGTTGGTATTATTGCTGCTCAAAGTATTGGAGAGCCAGGTACACAGTTAACTCTTAGAACTTTCCATATTGGTGGTACAGCTACTCGTATTGCTGAGGAGTCTGATAAGAAGTCACGATTTAATGGTACTGCTAAGTTTACTAGCGACTATGAACCGGCTGAAACTTTGGATGAAGATGGATTTAATGTTGTAAGATGTTTATCAAGAAGTTCAAAATTATCAATAGTGGATTCAAAAGATAATGTTTTAGATGAATTAAATGTTCCATACGGAGCAAGTGTAAATGTTAATGAAGGTGACAAAGTTAAGAAGGGCATGACTCTTTTTTCATGGGATCCTTATACAGACTTAATTCTTGCCAGACAGTCTGGAGTTATTAAAATGAAAAATTTCATTGAAGGCGACACTTATCAAGAAGAAGCTGTTGATGGTGGTAAAAAACAGAAAGTTGTGACAGAGTCAAAAGATAGAAGATTAAGTCCGCAAATTGAAATCTACAGCAAAAAAGGTGATATTTTATCTGGGGGAACTATTCTACCAGTTAAAGCTACTTTGGTTGTGAATGATGGTCAAGATGTTGCTAAAGGACAAACATTAGTTAAAATTCAAAAAGATGTAGGAAAATCAAGAGATATTACTGGAGGTCTTCCAAGGGTTGCTGAATTATTTGAAGCAAGAAAACCTGCAAATCCAGCAGTTGTAACTGAGATTAATGGTACTGTCGAATTTGGAGAAATTAAAAGAGGTGTTAGAAAAGTATCAGTGGTACCTGCTAATGGTAAGTCAATTACTTATAAAATTCCTTACGGAAAACATGTTGTTGTCCATGAAGGAGATTTTATCACAGCTGGTACTCCATTGTGTGAGGGAGCTTTTTCTCCATCTGACATTTTAACGATTCTTGGTCCAAATGCTGTTAGAGAGTATTTGGTAGATGAAATTCAAGAAGTTTATAGACTTCAAGGTGTTGGAATTAATGATAAACATATTGAAGTAATTGTTAATCAGATGATGAAGAAAGTTGTAATTAACGATCCTGGTGATACATGAAAGGTATGGTGGTTATTGATGAATCTGGAGATTCAAGCCTCGATGTAGGAACTATGATTTCACAAAACGAAGTTAAAGAGATGAATAAAGATTTGAAGTCTCAAGATAAAAACGTTATCAAGTTCCATAAAGCTAAGCAAGCTACCTTTGAACCAATTTTAATGGGAATTACTCAATCATCGTTAAATACAAATAGTTTTATATCAGCTGCTTCATTCCAAGAAACAACAAGAGTCTTGACGGATGCTGCTACAGCATCAAAAACAGATCATCTATTAGGTTTAAAAGAAAACGTTGCATTAGGAAGGTTAATTCCTGCTGGAACAGGTTTCCCTGAGCTTGATAAAGTTAGGCTTACTAAGGATGAAGAATCTGATATTGTTGAAGAGCAAAGTTAGATTATTAAGATTATGATTTTTTAGTCCAATTTGAATAATCCTACGCGTAGAAGAAAAAGTTTGATTCTTCCGTGTTATAACGATATATTCGCCCGGACTTTTAAATATAAAAGGAAATATGTATGCCAACTGTAAATCAGTTAATAAGAAAAAGTAGAAAGAAAATAGTCAATAAATCGGCTAGTAGAGCGCTTGAGAAAAGCCCTCAAAAGAGAGGTGTATGTACTCGTGTTTATACTACTACTCCTAAGAAACCTAATTCTGCGCTTAGAAAAGTAGCAAGAGTTAGATTAACAAATGGTATTGAAGTTAATGCATATATTCCTGGTGAAGGACACAACCTTCAAGAGCACTCAATTGTATTAATCGAAGGCGGTAGGGTTAAAGACCTTCCAGGTGTTAGATTTCATATTGTTCGTGGTTCATTGGATACTGCAGGTGTAAATGATAGAAAAACAAGCAGATCTCGTTACGGAGCTAAGAAACCTAAGAGTTAATAATGAGAAGAAGAAGACCAGAAAGAAGAACAATTAATCCAGATCCTAAGTTTAATGACTTACAAATTTCTAAGTTTATGAATTATCTTCTTACAGATGGTAAGAAAGGTATTGCAGAAAAAATATTATATGATGCCTTTGATATAGTTCAAGATAAAAGTAAAAAAGATCCTATTGATATTTTCAAGAAGGCTCTTAATAATGCATCTCCTCATGTTGAGGTAAAATCAAAAAGAATTGGTGGTGCTACATATCAAGTACCAATTGAAGTTCCTTCCAGAAGACAATTTTATCTTGCTTCGCAATGGATTATTGAAAGTGCTAAAAAAAGATCCGGTAGTTCGATGTCTAATAGACTTGCTGGAGAAATTCTATCTGCATCTAGCAATGAAGGTTCTGCTATAAAGAAGAAAGAAGATACGCATCGTATGGCTGAGGCAAATAAAGCATTCGCTCATTTTGGGAGAGGTAGATAATGTCAACTGATTTAAAAATTGTTAGAAATATTGGAATTATGGCTCATGTTGATGCTGGAAAAACCACTTTAACAGAAAGAATGCTCTATTATGCAGGTAAAACTCATAAAATTGGTGAGGTCCACGACGGAGCAGCGACAATGGATTGGATGGAGCAGGAGCAAGAAAGAGGCATTACTATTACATCCGCTGCTACAACTTTTTACTGGAATAAAAATAGAGTCAATTTAATTGATACACCTGGTCACGTTGATTTTACAATGGAAGTAGAAAGGTCTCTTAGGGTGCTGGACGGAGCTGTAGCGGTATTTTGTGCAGTTGCTGGTGTAGAGCCACAAAGTGAAACTGTTTGGCGTCAAGCAACAAAATACGATGTTCCTAGAATAGCATTTATTAATAAAATGGATAGAGTTGGTGCAGATTTTTACAATGCTATTGATACCATGAAAAAAAGACTTGGTGCTAAGCCATTACCAATTGCACTTCCTATTGGAGCAGGTGAAGATTTTAGAGGAATTATTGATTTGACGAATATGAAAGCTATTCAGTATAATGA
>LULO01000711.1_pt1 | contig 13787 bp, 22 predicted proteins | sample 728121 | NCBI WGS metagenome assembly LULO01 (sample SAMN03860287, study PRJNA289734) | marine metagenome | biome: seawater column; feature: ocean; material: water; isolation source: Red Sea water column Station 149 - depth 50m | place: Saudi Arabia: Red Sea | collected 2011-10-15 | depth 50 m | reverse complement strand
TACATTTTCTTTTTGATCAAGACTAGGTGCATCTGAATTCTGTTCAGTCTTAGTTTTTTCGGTTAAATTTTCTTTCGTTACAGGAGGTGGTGCAAAAAATAGCGAGTATAATATAATTACAGCAGCTGATAAACTTATGGCAGCAATTATATTTCTAGTTTCCATTATTTATTATCCTTCATTTCTTTTTTAACTGGATCAAACCCTTCGCCACCCCCTAAAAATTTTATTGGATGGCAGGATAAAATTCTTTTTATACTAATTAATAAACCTTTAAAAAAACCGTATTCTTTTAAAGCATCTATGCTGTATTCAGAACATGTTGGTAAATATCTACAAGAATGACCCAATAATGGACTAATCAAATATTTATAGGCTTTGATAAATTTAATTAAAATTAAAGTAAATATATTCATTATTTTATTTTTGCAAAATCCTGAAAAAGAGTTTCTTTTATAATTTTGTATTCATTATTTAGCATAGAAGACTTAGCTATAACAAGAAATGAATAATCAAAGTTTATCTCTATTTTTTTAACAGCTTCATTCATGATGTTTCTTAATCTTCTTTTAATTTTATTTCTCTTTACTGCATTACCAATTTTTTTTTTAGTCACAAAACTGATATTTAGTCTTTTTTTATCTTTATTTAGTAATTTTCCAAAAAAAATACTTACGTATTTATTGGTAATCTTTTTTTGTTTAAGTAAATTTTTAAATTCTTCGTTTTTTGAAAGAGCAAGTATTTTGCTTTTCATTATTCTATACAGAAACAGTTAGTGATTTTCTTCCTCTTGCTCTTCTTCTAGCCAAAAGCTTTTTACCACCTTTAGTTTTCATTTTTGAACGAAAGCCGTGTTTTCGAGCTCTTTTTTTATTTGAGGGTTGATAAGTTCTTTTCATAATTAGATTTGATATAGTTTTTTATAATTTTTGCCCCTTTATATTAGTAATAATTAAAATAGCAAATAGAAGATTAAGCATTAAAATAAGAAGAATCATGGAAAATACAAAAAAAATTAAATTATTTATTGGTTTGTCTTATTTATTAATTGTTTGCTTATTTTTGTATTTCTTTTTTTCAAAATTTAGTCTCTCAGAAATTACATCCTATGATTTTCTAAGAGATAACCAATCTTATTTTTTTGAACTTAAAAAATCTAACTTATTTTTAATTTCTATTATTTTTTTAGCATTAACTATTCTTTGGGTTTTCCCTTTTTTAGGATTTGGATCTCCAGTTGCGGAAAATGGATAGGTACACTTGTTGTTGTTTTAGGCTTGAGTATTGGTGCTACTTTTTTGTATATTTTTGGAAACTATTTTTTAAAACAGCTTATTAGAGAAAAGTTTTTAAATAAGTTTCAAAACTTGGAAATAAGATTTAAACAATCTGAATTTATTTATTTATTAATTTACCGTTTTATAGGTGGTATACCTTGGCAGCTGAGCTGTCTCTTACCAACCTTATTTAATGTTAAGGTTATAAATTTTTTCTTTGCTACATTGATTGGAATAATTCCTCAAATTTTTTTAGCAGTTTCTATTGGGAGTGGATTAGAAAAAATTATAGACCAAAATGCTGAAGTACCAGGAATAACTGATATAATATTTTCACCTGATATATATGTTCCTATTACAGCTTTCTTTATTTTAATTCTGATTACGATATTTTTGAGAAAGTTTTTTTATAGAAATTAGTGGTGCTCCCACCCTGTACTGACCAGGGAACTAGTCATTACCAATGACTTGTTATACCATTTAACTACAGGAGCTTAGAGACAAATTGTATTTTATTGATAATAAAGCATTTTTTTCAAATTATTGCCTTAATTTTTTGATGAATATGATTTATATCTATTTTAGGAAAATGTTATGGGAATTCATTACGATTACAAATCAACTAAAGGTAATAAGCTTATGGAAAAGCAAGCTAAAAGAGAGAGAAAGCTTGCTGAAAAAAAAGCTAAACGTTTAGCTAAAGAAGGCCCAAAAAAAGAAGAGGAAAAAGCACCTGCACTAGATCCCAATAAACCAATTTCTTTAGATTTCCTGACTAACCCAAACAAAGAATGAGTTCAAAAGAAAAAAATGAGCGTTTAAGCTTGGCGCTTAGAAAAAATTTGAAGAAAAGAAAAATTTTCCAAAAAAAAAATAAAAAGAAAAATAAATAATGTCAATTCAACCTGATTCTTGGATTAAAAAAATGTGCAAGGAGCACAATATGATAGAGCCATTTTTGGATCATCAAGTTTCTGAAGGAAAAATTTCTTATGGATTAAGTAGTATGGGATATGATGTAAGAATCTCCGATGAATATAGAATATTTACTAATGTTAATAGTTCTTTAGTTGATCCAAAGAATTTTTCTGATGATAACTTTATAGAACGAAAAGGACCACACTGTATTATACCACCAAATTCATTCGTATTAGCTAAAACAGTAGAATATTTTAGAATACCAAAAGACGTTTTATGTATTTGTGTTGGAAAAAGTACTTATGCAAGGACAGGAATTATTTGTAATGTTACTCCAATTGAAAATGAATTTGAGGGCAATATTGTAATTGAGCTAAGTAATACAACACCTAACCCTGCAAAAATTTATTCAAACGAGGGAATAGCACAATTTTTATTTTTCAAATCAGATACTCAGCCAGAAACAACTTATAAATCAAAGAACGGTAAATATCAGGGTCAAACTACAATTCAAGTTGCTAAAATTAAAAAGTAATTTATGGATAAATTTCTGATTAATGGCCCTTGTAAAATCAAGGGTAATGTTTCAATTTCAGGTTCGAAGAATGCATCCCTACCGATATTAGCTGCAACATTATTATTTGATAAACCTGTGGTTATCAAAAATTTACCAAGAGTTAGAGACATTAATACAATGTTAAATTTATTAAAGTCTCTTGGTTCTAAAATAATTTTATCAAGAGATAAAAAAACAGCAAAAATTATAAATAAAAAAAATATGAAAACTTTTGCTAGTTATTCTTTAGTCAAAACAATGCGTGGTTCTATTTTAGTTTTAGGTCCACTTATTTCAAAATACCATAAATCTAAAATCTCTTTACCTGGAGGGTGTTTAATTGGTGCTAGACCAGTTAATTATCATCTAACAGCATTAAAAAAACTTGGTATGAAATATGAACTAAAAGATGGATATATTTTAGCAAAATCAAAAGGAAAACTTAGCGGAACAACTGTAAACTTTCCAAAGATAAGTGTTGGGGCAACTGAAAATTCTATAATAGCAGCATGTTTAGCAAAAGGAAAAACAGTTTTAAAAAATTGTGCAATAGAACCTGAGATTAAAGATCTTACAAATTTTTTAAATAAAGCTGGAGCGAAAATAAAATGGACAGGAAGAGTTTGTAAAATCATAGGTGTAAATTCTTTAAATGAAACTGAATATTCTGTAATGGCTGATAGAATAGAAGCAGGCACATTTTGTGTAGCTGCAACACTTGCAAAAGGTAATTTACAAATAAATAATTTAAATCCTAAAATTATTGGTACAGAAATAAAATTACTAAAAAAAGTTGGTGCTAAAATTAAAACTAGTGAAAATAAAATCTTAATTAAAGGTCCTGAAAAAATAAAATCAATAAAAAGTATTAAAACTAAAGAGTTTCCAGGCATTCCTACAGACCTTCAAGCACAATTGATGGTTTTAATGTGCAAAGCAGTTGGCAAAAGTTCAATAACTGAAAGTATTTTTGAAAATAGATTTATGCATGTTGCAGAATTGCAAAGACTAGGAGCAAAAATAAATATTAAAAATAATACTGCTACAATAGAAGGAAATACTAAATTCATTGGTGCCGAATTAATGTCTAGTGATTTAAGAGCTTCTGTTGCTTTGGTTCTAGCAGCTATAGTTTCTAATGGTAAATCATATATTAACAGAATTTATCACTTAGATAGAGGTTATGAAAAAATAGAAAATAAATTAAAAAAAATAGGTGTTAAAATTAAAAGATTAAAATAGTGAATAAATATTTAGCAAAAATAATAGCAAGTGACCAAGAAGGGTTACAAATGATTTCAGCTTGTAGTTCAGGGGCTAAGGTTAAAATTGCAGATATAAAATATCTCGCATCCAATAAGGTTTTTTTATTATCAATTGAAAGAACCAAGGTTGAAAGTGATCAGGAAGATAAAAAAATCAATAGCATTTGTAGGTTTGATTTTGTTGATAAAGTAAGATCAAAGAACATTGATCAATCAAATCAAGAAACAGTTTTAGAACTAATAGGTATAGATTATTTGAAAAATAATGATGTTTATGAAATAAATCTTATTTTTAATAACAATGCTCATATTGCTTTAACTACAGAAACTATTGAAGCAAGATTAGAGGATCAAAGTGAAATTAAATAGTTATGAAGATATTAAATAGTAAAAGTAAAAATTTTGATAAATTATTAGAGAATTTGCTTTTACAAAGAAAAAAAAAAATTCAATCAGATTCTGTTTCTGTAACAAATATAATTAAAGATGTTAAAAAAAATGGAGATAAAGCATTATTAAAATACGAGAAAAGATTCAATCAAAATAACATAATCATTCCAAGCACAAAACAAATAAAAAAATCTATAAATTCACTTGATAAAAAAGTAAAGAAAGCAATCGATACGGCTTATAATAGAATTTATAAATTTCATTCACTTCAAAAATTTAAAAATATTTCTTATACAGATAAATTAAAAAACAAACTTGAATATAAATATGTGCCTTTAGAGTCTGTTGCAATTTATGTTCCTGGTTCTACTGCTTCATACCCATCAAGTGTGTTGATGAATGCTATTCCAGCAATTGTAGCAGGTGTTAAGAGAATAGTTATGATTAATCCAGGCTATAAAGGAAAACAAAATCCAGCCGTATTATACGCTGCAAAAAAATGCAAAATAAAAGAAATTTATTCTATCGGAGGCCCTTCTGCTATTGCAGCAGTATCCTATGGGACTAAAAAAATTAAAAAAGTTCATAAAATAGTTGGTCCAGGAAACGCATATGTTGCAGCAGCAAAAAAAGAAGTTTTTGGTGTTGTTGGAATTGAAGGTATGACTGCAGGTCCTTCAGAAGTGACTGTCGTTTGTGACAAATTCTCAAATCCTGAGTGGGTTGCAAGTGATTTAATTGGACAAGCTGAACATGATATTCTTGCACAATGTATTTTGATTTCAAAAGATAAAGATTTGCTAGATAAAGTAAAAATTGAAATTACTAAACAATTAAAAGAAATTCCAAGAGCTTCTGTTGCAAGAAGAAGTTTAATTAATAATGGAATTCTTATGTATATTTCTTCAGACGCTAAAATAACAAGTGTTGTAAATAAAATTGCACCAGAACATTTAGAATTAAATATTAAAAATTATAAATCGTTAGTTCCAAAAATAAAAAATTCAGGATCAATATGTTTAGGAAAATATGCAGTGATGGCAATGACTGATTATAATGTTGGATCAAACCATGTGTTGCCAACTAATGGTTCTGCAAAATACTCAAGCGGTATAAGTGTAAATGAATTTTATAAAAGGATTTCATACATAAACTTATCAAAAAAGGGTATTGAAAGTCTTGGACCATCAGTTATAACACTTGCAAATTACGAAGGGTTGGTTGGACACGCTCAATCTGTAGTAAAACGAATAAGGAGAAAATAAATTTGTCAAAACAAGACTTACTGGAATTTAAAGGTACAGTTATTGACCTACTTCCGAACGCTATGTTTAGAGTAAAATTAGAAAATGGACATACTGTTACTGCCCATACAGCTGGTAAGTTAAGAAAAAACAGAATTAGAGTTCTCCAAGGTGATAATGTGACAGTTGAAATGACACCTTACGATCTTACTAAAGGAAGAATTATCTTTAGGGGATAAATAAGGCTGAGTAGCTCAGGAGTAGAGCAGAGCCCTGAAAAGGCTTGTGTCGGAGGTGCGAATCCTTCCTCAGCCACCACCACAAAGTTTCATCTTGAAATAATCGTAAAAGAAATTACCTTTAAGAGATAATAAATAACAAAAGGACTAAGAAATAAGATGAGTACACTACAAGGAAAAATTAAATGGTATAATGGTAAAAAGGGATATGGCTTCATTGAAAGAGATGATAAAGAAAAAGATGCCTTTGTTCACGCTTCAGCGGTAAAAGCTGCTGGTATGAGATATCTCAATGAAGGTGATAAACTTGAATTCACATTAGAAGATGGTCCCAAAGGTCCTTCTGCAGTTAATTTAAAAAAAATAGACTAATTTAGAAATTATTTAAAAGGGCGTTTTATCTATCAAATAGATAAACGTCCTTTTTCTATTTAGACCTTGAATATTAATTTTTTTTGTCTAAAAGACTGCTCATGAATATAAATATTACATACAGAAAGACTTTTAGAAGTACTCACAGAAACTGTTTCCATAGCCAGTAGGCTATTTATTTATATTATAATTTTAAATCCACATAAAATAAGATAAAAACAAAGAGGATAAGCCCGGGTGGTGTAATGGTTAGCACGGAAGTTTGTGGAACTTTAAGTTTGAGTTCGACTCTCAGCCCGGGTACCAAAAAATGAATAAAGAAAAAAAATTAATTCCTGGATTACCTTCAGGATTTGAAGATCGTTGGGATAAAAAACTTCTTCTCAAAAAAAAGCTTTTAAAAGCTATTGAGAATAATTTTATTAAATTTGGAGCAGAGGCTCTGGAAACCCCTTCGTTTGAGATAAGTGAAAATATAGGATCTTTTTTGGCAGAAGATGATGCTAATCCTATGTCTGATGTATTCTCATTTCAGGATGGAGAAAAAAGCATTACTCTTAGGTATGATCTTTCAAGCCCACTAGCTAGATTTGTTGCACAAAATAATCAAGAGCTTCCATCAATCTTTAAAAGGTATGCTATTCAAAATGTCTTTAGAAATGAAAAGGCTGGTAATGGAAGATACAGAGAATTTATGCAAGCAGATTTTGATATCGTTGGAAATGTTAATCCTGCGCAAGCAAATGCGGAGCTTTGCAATTTAATATCAAGTACTTTGTTAGATTGTGGTCTAAAAAAAGATCAATTTACAATCAACGTTAGTAACAGAAAAATAGTTCAAGGATTAATTGATGATTTAAAAATATCAGAAGAAAAGCAAGTAAAAGTAATTAGGGCAATTGATAAATTAGATAAACCAGGTTTTGGTTTAAAAGGTGTTGAAGATCTGCTTAAAAAAGAGAGAAAAGATATAAGTGGTGCAATCACTAAGGGTGCAGATTTAAACGATGAACAAGCGTCTGAAATACTTAATTTTCTAAAAATTAAAGATTTAAAAGAATTAAAAGAAACATTAAAAAATCCATTGTCTCAAGAAGGTATAAAGGAATTAGAACAAGTATTTGAAGTATTGGGTTACAGTTCAAATTTAAATCAGGTCAAAACAAATTTTACAATTGTTAGGGGATTGGCTTATTATTCAGATTTCATTGTTGAAACAAATCTAAATTTTAAAGTCACAAATAACAAAGGCAAAGAGGTCGATATAGGCAGTATTTGTTCTGGAGGAGCCTATGCAAAATTAATCTCGAGATTTAAAGGTGTGGATATTCCAGGCACCGGAATTAGTTTTGGAGTTGATCGATTGTTATTTGCTTTGATGCAATTAGATCAAATAAAAGTAGATAGTCAAAAACCAGTTTTAGTTTGTGTAATGGATGAAAAATATCTTAAAAATTACTATGAAATTTTAGATCTATTAAGAAATAATAATATCAATGCTGAAATTTTTTTAGATACAAAAAAAAATTTAGGTAAGCAACTAACCCTAGCAAATAAACGTGAGTTGGATGTTGCAATAATATGTGGTGAAAATGAATTTAATGAAAATACAGTCACTATAAAAAGTCTCAAAGGCGTTAAGGGTGAAAACAATAAAACATTTCCAAAAGAAAATTTAATCGATGAAGTCAAAAAACTTATCTGAAAACATCCTTAGATCAGTAAAATCTAAGGGTTTTAAATATATTGATTTACCTTCAGTAATTGAGGCTAATCACATTGTTCAAAGATCAGGAGAAAATTTTAGAAAGTTTATCTTCTCCTTTACTGATCAGAATGGAAGCGAGTTGTGTTTAAGACCAGATTTAACAATTGCATCTTGTTTAAGGTATTTGGAAAATAATTTAAAAGGTAAGGAAAAAATTTTTTACAGTGGTCAAGCTTATCGAAAATCACAAAACAAAAAAGACTCAATCATTAGAAATCAAATTGGATTTGAAATTTTAGGATCTAAGGATGAGAAAAATGACGATAAAGAAATTATAAATACATCTCTTAAATCACTTCAAAATATCAAATATTCTTCAGGAACACTAACTATTGGAAATGTTGAAATATTTAATTTGTTAATTTCAAAATTGGATATTCCAAAGAGATGGAAGCTAAGATTAGCCAGACACTTCTGGAGAGAAGAATATTTTAATGATTTATTAAAAAGATTAGAAACTAATTCAGATGTTGATCCAACAATTGTAGAAATAGATAAAAAGCGTTACGTGAAAATGCTTAAAGAGGATTTATCAAATATTGTTGCAGGAAGAACAATTAATGAAATATTAAAAAGGTTTGATCAGAAAATAAAAGATCCTAGAAGAGCTAGTAAAGGAAAGAATGTTTCAAAAATAATTAAAGATTTCTTAAAAATTAAATGTCCCATAAATAAAGCAGCAATTGAGTTAAATAAATTTTTTAAAAAAAACAAAATAAATCTAGCTGTAGATCAAAAATATTTTCCAATCTCTAATAATAAGGTTTCAAAATTAAATGTAGTATTTTCAGCATCCTTTGGAAGACAATTAGAATATTACACCGGAATGGTTTTTAAAATTGATATTAAATCTAAAAACTCATTAAAAAATATTATTAATGGTGGTCGTTATGATGGTCTAATTTCAGACTTAGGATCAAAAAAACAAACTCCAGCAGTAGGTGCTGCTTTAAATTTAAATTACTAATGACAAAAAATATTTTAAATATTGGAGTTCCAAGCAAAGGTAGACTTAGAAAAGATGTTTTAAATATTTTTAAAAAAAATAAATTAAATCTCATTTCTGAAAGAGGAGAAAGAGATCTTTTAGGATCTATAAAACAATTTAAAAATATTAAGATTTTATATCTTCATGCAAGAGAGATCATCGAAAGACTTGGAGACGGATCTTTGGACATAGGTTTTTCTGGCTTTGATTTATTAAAGGAAAGTGAAATTAACACTCAAAAGAAAATTAATGTGTTTAAAAGATATAATTTTGGAAAGGCCACATTAGTAGTTAGAAGAAATTGCATTTGAATTTAAAGATAAGAAAAAGAAAAGATTAAGAGTAGCAACAAAATATCCAAACTTAACAAGGGAATTTTTGTTTTCAAAGGGCGTTACCCAATTCAAATTAATTGATAGTTTGGGTGCAACTGAAGCTTATCCTTTTACAGGCTCATCGGAAATAATTACAGATATCACTTCTACCGGAGAAACGTTAAAAGCAAACAATCTACGTATTTTAAAGGATGGAGAAATATTAAGATCAGAGGCCTGCATGATGATTTCTAAGTCATCCAATAATAAAATGGGTCTTAAAAAAATAGTAAAATTACTTTCTAAAAATTAAGTCTTTCCAATAAATTAGTATAATTTTGATAATATCTAGATTTCTAATAATTGCATAAAGTGCAACAATAACACAAATAATAAAGAATATTTTTAATACTAAAATTAGTTCCATAAAGTATTTTTAAATATTTAAATACATTAATCAAATATTTACGATAAAATAAAAAATTAGAATCATGGATAATATATTGTTAATTTTACTAGTTTTGTTATTAGGTGGCGTTTTAGCTATTCTTTATCTAAATTTAAAAACTAAGCCAAAAGATGAAAATGAAAACAAAGAAGCTGAGGAAATAGCTAATTTAAAATCAGAAATATCAAGTTTAAAAGATACCTTAAACACTACAATCAATAGCTCACTTGGTGCAATGTCGACTTCATTTAATAATCTATCAACTGGGGTTACTAAAGATATGACTGAAACTTTAACTAAGGTAGAGGAAAAGGTTGGTAATTTTAATCAACAAGTTCAACTATTAAATCAAAGCCAAGAGGGGATAACTAAAATTTTAGCTGGAGTTAAGAAATATGGAACTCTTGCAGAATTTAGCTTAGATGCTCTAATTAAAGATTTGCTACCAGCCTCTCAATTCATGACGAATGTTAAAATGAAAGAGGACACCAGTGAAAATGTTGAATTTGCAATAAAGCTTCAAGGAGATGTTTTAGTTCCTGTTGATAGTCATTTTCCAGTAGAAAAATTCAAAGCAATTACCGATGGTCATGACGCGGAAGACAAAAGGGCTGTAGCAGATGCTAGAGCAAAATTAGCCTCAGCGTTTAAAGCAAAAGCTAAAAGTGTTAATGAAAAATATATTGTTCCACCAAAAACTACTGATTTTGCAATCGTATATGCTCCTACAGAAAGTTTATACAAAGAGTTAACTGAATACCAAGATCCAAGTACAAAAGAATTATTAACTCAAGAGTTAATGAAAAAATATAAAGTTGTAATATGTGGACCTAATACTCTTTCTGCTTACTTACAGTCTTTACATATGGGATTTCAATCATTGAAGGTACAAAAAGGTGCAACAGAAATTTATAATCATTTAAAAACAATCAGTACAAGATTTTCTAAACATTTTGACAACATTATAGTTCTTAGAAAAAAATTAGAAGATGCTATGGGAGTTGTTGATAAATTTGGAACGGATGCAAGATCAATTTCAAGAACTTTAGAAAACATTAAAGATCCCGAGCAGGTTGAGAAAGCTGTACAAACTGAAAACGTGGAAAAATTTGTTGAACGAAATAGGCAGCTTAAAAATTAATTTCTTTTTTTCCTTAATAACGTCTATAAGAAATCTCATGCAGTGGAATCAAAAATATGATTATCCAAAATCATCAAGAGCAACAGTTGATGGCATTAGAAGATACTTATTAGGGGAAACAAAATTACCAAGTGTCACTTCAATTTTAGATGCAACTCGATCTGAAGAAGATAAAGCAGCATTAGCAAATTGGAGAGAAAGAACTGGGCAAAAAGAGGCTGAGGCAATTACAAAAGCAGCAAGTAGTAGAGGTTCTCAAATGCACAACTATTTAGAGTCTTATTTACTTGGAAGAGAAAATTTAAGTTTTTTTGAAGATAACGAACAATACAAATTAATGGCTAAAGAAATTATAGAAAAAGGTTTGAAAAATAGATTGGATGAAATTTGGGGTGTTGAATGCACTCTTTATTACCCAGAGAAGTATGCAGGTACTGCTGATTGTGTTGGAGTTTATGAAGGAAAAGAAACAATAATTGATTTTAAACAAAGTAATAAACCTAAAAAGGCTGAATATATAGACTCATGGCTTCTTCAAACAAGTGCATATTCATTAGCACATAACATTGTGTATAACTCCAATATCACTTCTTGTGTAATTTTGGTTTGCACAGTAGATAAATTATTCCAAGAGTTTAAAATTCAAGGGCATGATTTAATTGTTTATCAAAATTTGTTTTTGGGAAGATTAAAAAAATTTAATGAGCTATCGGATTTAACTTAGGATTTTATGGATAAAATAGTAATTTACGATACAGAAACAACAAATAGTACAATTTGGGGCTCAATAATTGAAGTAGGTGCTGTAGTTGTTGATAAAAACTTAAAAGAAATTGGTAAGCTAAATATTCGTGGCAGAATGCCCGAGGGTGAGGTTCCAAGTGCAAAGGCCTTATTAGTTAATTCAACAAGTATTGATTTACTTACTAAAGGCAATTACTCGCATTACGATTTTTTAGGCGCAGTAGAAAATTTTTTCTCTAAAGCTGGTCCAGCATTGTTTATGGGTTGGAGTAACTTAAATTTTGATAGACGAATGTTTCATTTTAATTTTTTTAAAGGGAATAGATATCCTTACATTACACATTCATCACCCAATAAAGAACATGACGGTTTACATGTTGCAAGAGTAGCACAAACCTTGAATCCTGAAACATTAAAGACTGAATTAACAGAAGCTGGAAATGAAAGTCTAGCTTTAGAAGGTTTAGCTAGACAACAAGGATTTGATACATCTCAACAACACACTGCTTATCATGATGCATTCACAAGCTTAAAAATTCTAAGAATTATAAAAGACAAACATAAAGACAATTGGGAAAATTTTTTAAGTACATCTACAAAAAATAGCGTTGAAACTATCTTAAAAAGTGAGGGGATTTATTCAATTTTCGAAAATGTTAAGGGAAAAAATATGATGTATCTTGTCTCTACATTACATCCAGATCATTGTTTTCATCCATCATATGCATCTTGGGGATATTTATTTGATTTAAGAAGAGATCCTGAACCTTTGTTAAATTTATCAATAAATGATCTTAAAGTTTATTTAAAAAAGTTTAGTCCAAAAGCACTTAGAGTAATCAAAACCAACAAAGCTCCTGTAGTTTTAGATAAAAAGTTTGCATTAAAAGAGAAGGCATATGCTGACTTAGATTTAGAAACAATCCAGAAAAGAGCAAAAATGGTTAGAAATAGTGAAAATTTTTGTAAAAATATTCAAATCATTAATAGAGAGGCCGCTGAAGAAAAAGCTCAAACTCAAACCCAGGAAGATCTGTTACCTGAAGAAACTTTATATGAAAAATTCATTCCCAATAAAGACACCCAATTATTTAAAACTTGGCATAGTTCTTCTTGGGAAGATAAATTAAGAATGTTGGATAAGTTTCAAGATAAAAGATGTAGTTGGTTTGGGCAAAAAATTATTTATCAAGAAGCACCGCATATTTTGCCACCAGATTTATATAAAAATATAAAAAGTGAAATTGCTAGACGAATTTTAAGCAAAAATAGAGAAAAGTGGCAAACTATAGGAATGGCCTATCAAGAAATTGATACCTTAAGAGATCAAGCATCAAATCGAGATGATGAAGAGGAACTAAAAAAATTAGATGAAATAAATGAATTTATTATGTCTATAGAAAAAAAATATGAAATTGCCTAGTTGACTTTAAGGCTCTAATTAATAGAAAGGAAATATGCTTACAAATTTTAAAGACGAAGATTTTGATACTAAAATTAAAAATGAAGATGTTTCAGTCATCCAGTTTTCAGCTGAGTGGTGTGGTCCATGTAAGGCACTAAAACCAGTAATGGATAAGTTATCTGATGAATATAAAGATAAGGCTGGTTTCTATTATGCTGATGTTGAAGATGGTGGAATAAATACCGGAAGTGCAGCAGGTATCAGAGGTGTTCCAACAGTTATTATCTATAAAAAAGGCGTTGAAGTAGATAGAAAAGTTGGTGGAGTTCCCGAAAGTCACATGAAGGAATTTTTAGATAAAAATATCTAATTTAAATTTAAAACTTCACCCGCAAGATATAACGATCCAGTAATCAGTATTATATCGTTTTCTTTTACCGGAATTGACTTTATAGCATCTTCTATACTTTCCTTATAATTTATATTTGAAAAGCCGTTTAGCTTATCTTTAAGCTCTTCTCCTTTAATTGAATTAGGTTGATTAGGTATATCTATTGTAGTCAATGTAGAAATATCCTTAAAGAAACTCATATATTCACTATGATCTTTATTAGCCATCATTCCAAGAATGATATGTTTTTCATAATCTAAATTTTCCAAGTATTCATTTAGTACTTTTGCACCCAAAGGATTATGAGAACCATCAACAAACAGT
>LULO01000382.1_pt1 | contig 13814 bp, 14 predicted proteins | sample 728121 | NCBI WGS metagenome assembly LULO01 (sample SAMN03860287, study PRJNA289734) | marine metagenome | biome: seawater column; feature: ocean; material: water; isolation source: Red Sea water column Station 149 - depth 50m | place: Saudi Arabia: Red Sea | collected 2011-10-15 | depth 50 m | reverse complement strand
ATCGCTATCTCCAAAATGTATAGAAGGTGCTGAGTTACTTCCAGCAGTAGCAGCAACTACTCCTGTCAAAGTACCACCAGCTAACGCAAGGTAAGTACTATTTGATGTGGAGCGTTCTGCAACTGTTACCGCATTTAAGCCAGCAGGGGTTACAACTCTATTGGTAGCAGTTCCAGTTGTTGTTTCACTATTAGTTGCTAATTCAGATATACCCGAAACTGTAGTTGTAGCAGTAGGTGTGGTAACAGATCCTGGACCAAATATTTTTACAATCGTATTATCACTGGCTCGCATAAAACCACCAATGCTATTTATATTTCCATTTACTGCTAGTTCACCAACTTCAGGTAAATCAGATGCACTAGGAGTGCTATCCTGTACAACACTATTCTTTAATTTAATTTGAATCGACATAGTTTACCTAGACTTAACTAAAGGATACATCAATTTAGTAAGTTCCTCCACTTAATGCAGAAACATTTTGAAAAGAGCCACCAGATTGTAGTACTAATATCTGACCAGTTGTTGGACTACTGATCGTAACGTCAGATAAGTCATTCAAACTGGACACACTACCAGGTCCAGATAATGTATCAATTCTATCCCAATCATTTAAGCCCATACATAAACACCAATCACCTGCATCAAATGATGTAGAAGGTACAACTGCTGTTCCATTACCAGGCGTTATACAAACAAAATAAGCACCTGTTAGTGATGCTGTACCTGCTGGAATTGCATTGCCAACACTAAAACCTGCTGAAACTCCAAAACTTGTAAGAGTGACTATCAAACCATTTGTTGCGTTAAATGTTCCACAAAATCTAAGGTTTTCTTCTGATAATCTTCCAAAACCAACAGAAAAGAAGCTGTTACCGTTAAATATTCTTAACTGGCCTGTAGATTCCTGTAACCAAAACACACCAGTTGGCAGATCGGATATATCGGGTGATGCTTCCTGTATAAATCCAGTAGATAAGTTTGCCAACTTATCCATAGTGATTGCATCATTGGCTACAAAAGCTGTACCAAACGTACCAGTAGTAATTTTTGAAGTAGCTAAATCGGGAATATCACTAGCAGCAAGAGTTGCTCCAGCAGTGACAAAACCTTTTGCGGATACTGTTACTTTTGGATATGTACCTGCTGTTACACCACTGTCTGCTATTGACAAAACACCTGTACCTGAAACTGTTAAAGGAGCAGAAGATGTTGGTACTGATAATCCCCCAATAGCATTAGCTGTAGCTGCTGGTAAATCAGATGCTATTAAAGCACTGGTAGATGTAATTAAACCTTGGTCATTAAAAGTAATACCTGATCTTGTTGCAGCAGTGACAGTATTGTTTATTGATAATGCACCTGCTGCGGTAACAGCTAAACCACCTGCTGATGGTACGCTTACACCACCAACTGCTGATGTTGTAGCTTCTGGAATATCACTTGCAACTAATGCTGCTGTAGATGTTATTAATCCTTGTGCATTATAAGTAATACCATTTCTTGCAGATGCTCCACCTGTTACTGCATTATTAATTCCTAAATTACCTGATGCTACATTTAATGACCGATCAATATTTGCTGTATTTAATTTAGCTGCTGTAATTGTCGCATCTGTTATTTTTGTACCTGAGACACCTGAGATTTTACCATCAGTAACAGCAGAGTTAGCTATAGCAGTCGTATCAACAGCATTATCTGCTAATTCACTAGAACCAACTGCATTAGCAGCTATTTGTGTAGCAGTTATTGTATTATCAGCAATTTTAGCAGCAGTAACAGCATTATTATTCAACTTTCCTGTGGTTACATTTAAATCTAAAATTTTGGCAGTCGTAACAGCATCAGCTGCAATAGCTCCACTATCCACTGCGTTGTCAGCAATTTCAGACGAGCCAATAGCATTAGCAGCTATATGACCAGAAGTAATAGTGCCAGTGGCGATCTTTGCTCCTGTAACAGCAGTACTTGCAATAGCAGCAGTATCTACTGCATTGTCTGCTAATTCATTTGCAGTTACAGAATTATTTGCAAGTTGAGTTGAAGTAACAGAAGCAGCAGTTAACTTTGCTCCAGGAATATCACCATCACTAAAATTAGTTTTTACAAAAGTAACAGCACTATCAGCTATCTTTGCAGTGGTTACAGACGTTGCTGCTAACTTAGCCGTTGTTACATTTAAATCTGTTATTGCTGCTGTATCTACCGCATTATCTGCAAGCTCACTTGAACCTATGGCATTTGCTGCGATCTGCGTAGCTGTGATCGTATCATTTGCTAATTTTGCACCAGTTATTGTTGCATCTGTAATTTTTGCATTAGTAACTGCACTATCGGCTAAAGTTGCAGTAACAATTTGCCCTACAGACAGAGGATAACTAAGTGCTGTAGCTGGTATTGATGCTGCATCTACTAATCCAAAAGCACCTTGTACAAAGTTTTTTGCAGTTATTTTTTTCGTTTCTGTTGCACTGACATCAGCAACCGCAATCGGATCTGCGGCTTGTAAATTAGCTGAACTTAATTCTGGTAATTGTGTAATCTGTAGATCAGCCATGTCAAGTCGCTTTTAAGTACATCATAAATCTTATTTTAAGGATCTTCAAGTAAAATACCATCTCCATCCTCTTGCAATATCTTATCACTGTTTTCTAATAACAAGAATGATGGTGGAACTCCATTATGAAGCCTTATCTCACTATTAGTTATAAATTCTATTCGTGCTTCTATTAAACCACTTGCAGGTACATTAACAGCTACATTAGTAACAACACACATTGATTGATACCAAACGCTATTTGTAGTTTGACTTGGATCGTGATAAACATAAAATCTTCCTTCAAAATCTGCTCCCTGTTGCATACGCACCAATAATTGACTTAGATAAACAGGAAATTCTGGGCTGTTAAAATCAGCCGTATCGTTTTGAAAGTTTCTATGTTGCCATATTGTTTGTATTGTTCCCTGTCCTGATATAAGACCATTTTCATATTGCCTTCTAAATTCTTCTCCTAAATTTGTAACGTCAACAGTATCTCTTGTTGTTGTAATTTCAAATTCAGTAATTTTTGCAAGTGGTCTAAATCTAGTATTTCTAGTACGAATTAATACATCTTTTGTAGATGATGGTGCGGTTAACGTAAGTGCATCTGTAACTTCACCAGCTAAAGCCGTAGCAAAAGTGTTATATAACTTAATCCCACCCATATCATCAATATGGATATATTTACGAAGATCGGGAAAATTATGATTAGCTAATAATTCTAAATTACTTCCATCAACTGTTTCTATTTCAACTTGATCTCCTGTAATTAACGATCCAACAACATTTTCAACAGAAAATCTTTTCTTAGTAGTATTAACGTCAGCAGGGTTTAAAGATGTTGCTATTGCAGAATTTAAGGCATCACGTTTTAACTCAATAAAACCTGTCGATCCAAAATATACAGCCATTTAGAAGTCAAATCCAGTAGGTGCTCCATTTGCTTCAAAACTAATATCCCCCGCTGTAACTTCTCCTACCGTGCTTGTCATGGTAAAACTCGTTACTATACCTTGAAATTGTATAAATCTACCAGTCGTAGATCCATCTTTTATTCTTAATCTAAATTTCATAGAAATCGCCTCGCTAGTACCATTTTCACCTGGATTACCAGCAGCTTTAATTATATTGTTCATTAAGGCACTAAGCTTACCAGAACCTGCTTTGGGAGATGTCTGATAATAATAAATACTGGCATTACCTGTATAACTTCTAATACCGTTAGTTATCGTTCTATCAGTATCACCTAATGAAACAGTTTCTAATACTGATTGATTAAAACTAAAAGACCATGATCTAACTCTAGCGACTACATCATCATCTATTAATAATTCACCTTCTTTACCAGAATAAAAGCCAGACATTGTTTTAGTTTAATTTTAAATACATTCTAATCCCCATCGAGGCAGGCGACAAATTTACATTGCACATTTGATCTGTTAGGTCTGACACTTGTAACTGTTGGAGGGCCGTCAAATCTATATCTTAACAAAAGCTTTCCAGTACCATCACTAACTCTAACTTTATCAAATAAAACACTGTTATCTGTATCAGGAACAGGAAAAGTAATCCCTGCTAATACGTCACCGCCATGAAACTCAAGATAATCATAATCAGAATTAACTTCTTCGTATGTATTTAAAATTAAATTTACTTGTTCATCTGTAATATTTGTAAATCCTAAAGTCAATTTTGCATCTACTTGTTTATTACCATATCTAAGTACAGTTTTTGCACCATTTTGTGCAACAAATTCAGTTTGAGGGTATCTTCCAGGAGTAAAAGTTCTAGAAGAGGGTTTTACAGGTGGGAAAAATCTTGAATTTGCCATTATATACTTGTAAAGTCATCATCATAATTTATTGTAGCAAGAGTTCCATCAGATAAAAGAGGTGCATGACTTGCTGATACTTCTATAAACCCTTCATCTGTATATGTAATAGATTCAACTTTATACAATCTATTAGATTCACTTGTTTGTTTTACAGTAAAAACGGCTCCAAATAAATTAGAATCTGTTGTTGTACCGTTTGCAATAACAGTAAGTTTTGCTTCTAGTACCTCTTGTGTTCCTGGCTTCCAATAATAAATAGGCGTGTTACTTAAAGTACTATTACCAACACTTTGCACAAGTCCATCGGGAGAAATAACACCATTTTCAAATCTACTGGTATGGGTAGCTTCTGAAATAAATCTTATATAATTTCCTGGTTGTAATCCTAACGCAGCTTGAGGAGTAGTTTCAAACTTTATACCATGATCTACTGTTTTTCTTATCATTAATGCGTGTTTTATAAATTCAACAGCATGATTCTCATTTGTACAAAAGTCAGACATATCAAATACTTCTATTGGAAATTTTTCTCTTACTAGATTTTCATCATCAGTTGAAATAGTAAAAGTTTTTGATAATGTTTCAGAAAAACCATTTGGTATTTCTTTTCTAAAATAAACTGTTCCAATAAAGTTTTGACGTTCTTCGGGTGATAAAAAACTAACTTTAAGATTTCTTGTATTTCCATCTGTAAATAATGCTCTTATCTCTTCTTTAATTACTTTATCTCTTTTAATTACAAAATCTGAGCCAAATGGAACAGAAGGGAAAAGGGAAAACTTACCACCAAGAATTGTAAAATCTAATAAATTAAATACCGCATTTTGGTAGACAAATTCTCTTATATTTTGCTTATCAGTAATAACACCATCCCAATAAAATCCATTAGCTTCACAGAATTTAGCAGCAACTGTCATTCTATCCTTATCGACAGCACTAGCACCGATTGAGTCTGCTAACCCAAATCGGTCTTCAGTTAATAAGGCATATACTATTTCTGGAAACAAATTAGTCGGTCCTATCTTATCTTCTACTAATCTTTGTACCAATATTCCTTCTTTTATATAAGCAGAAAATTGTGAAAAGCTATTCCATTCTTTAGAGCTAGCAAGACGTAAGGCAACATTAGCAATACCAGCTTGGTTAAAAGCATAAGGAATATCTCGACCCAAATTACTTTGTTCATTTACATAAACAATTTCATGCTCTGGTCCGTCTTGATGACTACTACGTTCTGAATCATATTGGTAATAATCTGCTACAGCATCAAAAGGATTTAGATTTCTACCTTCAGGCCAAGGTGAAGTTACAAAGTCACTGAAATCAGTGACGATATGAATATTATTTACACCTGGAAAACCTAAATCAGGAATAGTTGGAATACTTACCTTATCGCTATCTTTATAATTTCTTCCCCTTTCACCTTCAACAACTTCCCAAGTAGCACCAGCATATTCGTTAGTATCAGGCTTTCTATAGACTTTTACATTTACTTTTAATCCCGAACCACTGCCACCTGTTACATCAACTTGACGCACAGTAGGAGGTACTTCAGCTTCTTTCATTTCATATTTAATCATTCCATAATAAATTCCTTTAGCTAAAGGTTGTCTATTTCTTGGTTGTTCGACAACAAAAGGTCCAACACCAAATCTAAAACCGTCACGATCTATATATGGCTGTTTATAGGGATTACCTACTGTAATACTAGAACCTTGTTTCAAAGGGTCATTTACTGCTCTGTTTTTATTGTTTATATATTCATTCCAAAAAGGATAATTTTTTTGGTTCCCCCATTGCCAAAAACTACCTTCAGTGCTTTGAAGGTGAATTTTTGCAGTTTGCCTACCACTTGTTAAATCACTTTCTGATGGTGTTCTTCTATCTATCTCGACCCATCTTGTAGATACTGGTATATAACCATCTAAGTTCTGTTTTAGGCTTTTTACTTTTCCACCATCAGTGTCTGTCGGTAAATCTCCTAAATACCATTCTGTGTTTGAAACATCTCCTTCTCTTAAAATTTCTTCTGATCCTTGAAAAAATATTGAAAATAATTGATCGTTTGGTTTGCTGTTGTAGTTTAAAAGTGGTCCAGAAGCACTTAACATTCTTAATGGTCTTTGATCTACAAACATTCTTCTAATTAAATTACCAGGATAAGGTACAAACCTAAATTCAAATTCTTTTTTAGGAACACTATAATGATTAATTCTTATGAAATTATATTGAGGTTGAGGTGAATTTCCTCTAATCCCAAAAGGTTTTCCTTCATCTATAAACCTCCAACTATCTTCAAGACCATCAATCCCTGCTTCTCTTGCTTGTAATCTAAAAAAACTATATCTTGTAAGATATTTACTCATACCTCCAAGAGAAATACTACCATCATCATCGTTGTATCTTTTAACAACACCATCTGTTGTATCAGCATCTACTGTATTTGTACCAACAGCCCCAGGATGACTATTTACGTTAGGAAAACTTGTCACCTGTTTAAATACTTTTGATTTCAAACCTATTTCTGTTACATCACAAGCTTTACTATTACTAATCGTTCCAAGAGCTACTTTTTGAATTGTTAATAATTCAGCAGGTCCATGAGCATGAAAAAAACCTGGTTGACCTCCTCTTACATCTATTAAACCACCAGTATCAATAGTAAAAAAACAAGTTTGGTAAGTTCCACTTGACCAGATTGGATTACTTTTATCCTGACAAACAGCTAAAGCTTCTCCAATTAAATAAGATTCGCCTTTTTGTATTGCATCATCAGTTTCTTCTCTTGAAGCATCAACAGCGGATTTAACATCTTCTACACCCCAAGGATTAAAACTGTCACCATATTGACTTTCAGTATCCATATCTCCAATAATGTAATCAATTCGTGCATCTTTTTCAGCATAAAAACTTGTTTTATTGGCTTCATCTCCGTTATATCTATAAACAGCAGTGTACCTTGGAAAGTTAGTTCTAAGTTTTCTTCTTTTTGTATCAACATCTGTTTTATTTTGATCTTTTAAATTTTTTTGTTTTAAAACTAATTCATAAGGAACTCTATACCTCATGCTGTTTGGCACTGGAGAATAATTCCCAAAAATTGTTTGCGTATTAGGAGTCCTTGCACTACTTGTAATAGTTTTTTCAGGAACAGCAGTTTGATCCCAATCAACAGACATTATATCTTGAAAAGTACCGCCTCTTCTATCTTTTTCTCTTTCTAAAGTTCCTTCTGGATATCTTTCTAATCCTTCCTGTGGCCTTCCACCCCTAGGACTTGCATATATTGCTAATTTTTTATTGAAATAATTTTTTAACAACAAATCACCAATCGCAAAACCTGCAAAATCTGGTTTATGTGCTAAGTCACCCAAGCCAATCATAAATAATGCTTTTAACTGTTGACCAGAACCAAAACTAAGCATCTGTGACCATAAAAGCCTTGTATTAACACGAACACCGCCATAAGTTTTTGTTTCGCCTCCATTTGTTTCTGTTTCTTGTTTTGTAAATATTAAAGGTACTACTTCACCAAGTCTTGCTAGTTCCTGTACTGAATTAAATCCAGTTTGCGGTGCAAATCTTTTTGGACCTGTTATACCAGCAGTTGTAAGACTAGGAGGAGTTTTTGGTGCTCTTGGTTTTGGTGTTAATAAAACAGATACAACTGTAAGAACAATTCCTAAAACCAGTTGTGCTGTTATGTTACCTGCAAGAGCTTTAGCAATAAAACCTCCAACAAATCCATTAACAACATAAGGTATCTCGTCATATTCTTTAGGTCTTTTTCCGTTATATGCCTGTGTTAACTCTATAAAATAAAAATATTCATCTTCTGTTAAACCTACTGTTTCACATAATTCGACTTCTGCGGGGAGTAACACCCTACGACCTCCAGGCCGTCTAAAGGACTCCATCTTACCTCCGATTCTCCGCAACTTATCCATCCTTCCTCGTAGTAAACAGCAAGACCAAATCCATTCTTAGATTTACATAATGCAACTGTACCTATATTAAACTGTTTTGTCTCGTTTCCCCACTTTTCAAGTTCTTCTTTAAATATATCAAAGTCTTTTCTTCTTACTCTTCTATACCAATCTCTGGTAGGTTCTGGTGAATTTATACCATAATGTTTTAAAACTGTACGAGCCAAAGATAAACAATCTACTGCATGATGTTTTACAGGATCAGCACCTAATCTATAAGGTAAACCAATAAGTTGATATGGCTTCATCTATTTTGAATATCACTTGTTACAGGTAGTTTACCAACAGCATCAGTAGTTAAAACTAAATTCGGTACGTTAACACCAACAGCATCAACAGCACTACTTAATAAAACCTCCACAACTTCTGGATCGTAAGACAAAGAAGAAGCAAGCCATGTATCAGTAGTTAAAATATTTGTTATATTATCAATATTATCGTTAGCAACAATACATACATTTACTTCTACAAAATAGCTATTAACAACAGCTTCTTGTGCTTTTGCCATACTTAATGGATGATTAGCCATTATTAAATTTGATTCAATATTATCCCCTGATCTACTAACAGTTGTACCTTGATATATAAAAGGTAAATAATGATAATTTTTATCATTAAATAATATTGTATTATTTGAATCTTTTACATCTTTATTATGATCTCTTTTAGCATTTTGCAAAAAATGTACACCTTGTCTTACATTATTTTTATCCATATAAAATACTTCAACAAAAGTAACTAAGGTTGTAAGGCTCATAATCCAAGAGATGAACGTTGACTTCTAGAGTTTTTTAACGATCCAAGAACTTGTGCTTTACCTGCTTGAGCACCACGTTTTACAGCAGCACCGATAATCTCAGGAACAGCAGATTTTGGAACGTACTCATCACCATTGAAGTTTAGAACAGGACCAGTGTATTCGACTATTGCATTTCCTGTACCACCTGCAACAGTACCAGAATCACCAGAACCACCTGGGATAACAGCACCACCTCTAGCACCTGCTGAATATCTAGACATCGCACCATCCATTTTAGAAGCTGGTATAACGTATTCTGATTCACCTGCCTCACCAATCATTTTTAGCCCTGCTGAAGTAACATAGCCACCTTCCGCTAATCCAAAGTTTGGTCCAGCAATACCTAAACCAGTTGTAGAACTATAATATCCACCTGCACTCATACCACCTCCTCCACCAAATAATCCACCAAAAATACTACTAAATGCTCTGTTTAAGAACATACTTGCAAGTTGTTTTGCTACATCTGCTAATACTTGTCCTAATGTCTTAGTTCCTTCAATCAATCCCATAACAGCATTAGTCATTCCTGTGGCTAATATATTTTGAATTTGCTCTTGTATCGCTCTTTGCTCTTTTAATTTATCGTTTAGTTTTACAGCATTTTCAATACGTTCTGCTTCTTTTGCAGTTAAATCACTTACCGCAATGTCTTGTGCTTTAGCAAATTTTAATTTTTCTTGTTCTATTCTCGCTCCCTGTTCTCCTAAAGTTAATTGATTTTGTAAAAACGTGTTTTGATCTGTAATGCTTTTTATAGAGTTATCTAAAGTTATAGCTCTTGAGTTCTCTACATCATTTAGTTTTTGTGTGGCTTCTTGAGCTTTTTGAAGTTCTATTATCTGACTTCGTATATTTTTATACTCATCACTGCGTTTAACATTTCCTAAATCACGCCCTGTTCTTCCAGCAGTCAAAGCATCTCTTTGTGCAATTAAAGAAGCCATTTCAGGACTTTCATTTAAATTTGCTTTTCTTAAAATTCCTGACGTTTCAAAAGGCTTGGTAAATTTAGAAAGACCACCCAAACCTAATAAACCTTCTTTATTCAACTTATTTGCAAAACCAGCAAATGCAGCAGCTAGTCTAGTCATTAAAACGCTCACATCATTAGCAAACTGCCTACTTGCATCGCCAAATTCTTGTAGATTTTTTACCCCTTCAGCACCTACGATCCTAGTTAGTCTCTTAATGGATTCATTATATGCAGCTTGTTTTCCCTGTGTTTGTTCTAATAACTGTAAGTATTTAGCAGATGATGTGCCTACTAAACCTAAACTCTTAGTAACTTGAGTTATGTCTAAATTTGTTTTACTAAATGCGTTACCTACTGCTGTTACTCCATCAATTATTTGCTGAACTTGGGTAAGTGCAGCAGTTGCAATAAGACCTCCTGCAAAACCTCCCATCTGACCACCAACTTTTCCACCTATAAATCCACCAGTAAAACCAGCTAAACCTCCAAGTGGTCCTTGTCCAAATAACAACGGAAATGCACCACTTATTAATGCTCCTGATAATGCTCCTCCTTTGCCTCCTCTACCTGTACCACCTGCAACTCCAGGTGTTCTCTTCATCTGTTGTCGTATTCTTAACTGCTTTTTTAATTCCTTTGTTACTGCCTTTTCTTTCTGTAATTCTGGTGAGGTTGCAGCTATATTTGCCTTGGCCTGTTTTCCTGTAGGACTTTTACCCTGTAACGCATTTTGTACTCTGTTAACTCTATCTTCTAACTTCTTTAACTGATTTAAGTTTGCTACTTTTATTCTTATCTGAGCATCGTATGTAGCCACAACTAAAAATTTGTACTTTAAACTTTATTATAAAAGATAAAATTACATACGTCTTTTAGACTTATTAATTTCTTTTTCCTGATCTTCATTAAGTATTTGAAAGTAAGCACTCCAGCCTAAAATTTCTTCCAATGTCATCTGTTTTATCTGGACAAGGCTCATGCCTAACTCTTTAGCAATACCAAACTGCAACATCATTAAATTATCTTTACGCAGTTCGGCACTTAGTCTTTTGGGTCAATAGGCTCTTCTGTCTCAACAATTACCGCTAAAATTAATGCCTGTAAATCAGAATCCCTTACCTCATTTTTAAGAACATCAATTTCACCTACTTGAAATAAAGAATCACCATTCCTATCTTTAGCTTTTGTAGTAAGTAAACGTAAACCTAATTCATTTGCATCATCAGATTTAGTCATCCTCTGTGCTCTTTCCTTTTCAGCTAATGTCAGAGGTGTTATCCACATTTCAAATACTGTTCCATCAGATAGTGTAACTTCTTTTTTAGTGGGTTCTAAATTTGCTGCTTTACGCAAGCGGTCAATCGCACGAAGTGTTTTACCTGTTGTTGCCATAATAGAGTTCTAGACTCTACTATTGTAGCTCATTATCAATTAAATACTACTTATGCAGTAGCAAAATCAAATGTTGGCTGAACAGCGGGTCTAAACTCTACGCTTACTGTCTGTGCATCATCTGGGTTAACATTCAATGATGCACCAGTTAATGTAGCTTCAAACTCAATAAATCTACTTAATGTGTCGCTGACTGCTCCACCAGTAAATACCTGATCCATGTATAATTTCATAGATGCACCTACTTGCTGTCTCTGTAGTACATCTTGAACCATACGGTTTACCATTGCTGTATCTTCGTTTGTAAAGTAAGCAGTTGCAGTACCTGTACCATCACCAAAACCTGCAATATATTTTCTAAATGGAGTGAATTGTGTTGGAGTACCACCAATAGTTGTTACATCTATCTCTTCTCTAGATATTTCAAATGTCCATTCTCTAACCTGTGAAACGCTGGCAAAAGTTGCATAAGCTACCTGGAACTCATTAGGAGATGCTGCTGTACCAACGTCAGTAATATTTACTGCTGAACCACCAAGAGTTGCTGACACCTGTAATGCTCCTGTTGTGGTTGTATATGCAATAACATAAAAAGTATCAGAAGTATTTAATCCCGCTGGTAATGTACCCGTTCCAGATCCACCAGTTTGTGAGTAAGCTCCAGATGTTCCAGATAAAGCGGTGACAGCCATGATTCTTAAAAAGAATTGTATACCCTATACATTAGCGTGTTTTTTGCAATTTGTTTAGCTTATAACTGTAGCAATATAAGATGTCTCTACTCTTCCCTGGAACAACGGAGGATTTTCTGTAGTAGAAAAGTCTGGACCTTCAATAGCACCTATTCTAAAAAATACTCCAGAATTTGTTTTTGCTGTGTCATTTAATGTTTCTAAAACATTAACAGCAGTAGTGACTAATGTCTGATTTCTTGCAGGACCTTTTCCTTTTTCTGAAAAAACACGAATAACAATAGCTCCCTGGGCATTATCAATACTTGAATTTAAGGTAGGCTCATTTGTTATACCAAATGTTACATTGATTGTTACATATTCTGTTGTACTGCTTATAGGAGCAGCCGTAATATTATCAAAAAATACTGGAACCGAAGGAGATAGATTTGTAAAAGCCGTGAGAATAGGGTTTTCTACTGCTGCTCTAATAGATTGGTAGTTCATAAAAATGTTTTTTTAGTTTCAGTATTAAAGTTTTTATTAAATGTACTTTGAAAAGGTCCTCCCGTTTTATAAGTAGTAAACCAATCTAGTTTTGCAGTTCTACCAGATACAGGTTTTCCTCTTAATGTTTTACCGTTTCTTCTACCAAAAAAATCTTCAAATTTTCTCTTACCTAAATTAGTTGTAGGTTCATCTGTTGGTCTATAAAAAAAATCAACCTCTTTATCAATAGCCTGTTTTGCGTAAGGCGAAGTATTATAAATGCTAAATTTTACACTATTTTTCTTCTTGACAACTGAAAATACTTCATTAATACTTTTTTTAGGTAATTTTAAACGCTTTGGATCGGAGGCTTGACCGTTACCTTTAGCTAATACTTGACCCATACCTTTTATTTCCCAAGAGTTAGAAAATTTACCAGACCAACTTGGACCCTGATTTTGCATATCAAAACAACTTTTTTCTAACGATTTTGCTGGTGCATTATAAACTACAGCAGTAGCGTATCTTTTTATGTCTTTGCTAAACATAGAGAATCTTCTAGCCATTATTGTACTCTCACCACTAAAGAATGATATACAGGTTGATCTCCTCTGTATGTTCTGACTGATATTATTTTACCCTCTACTGTAGAACCTGCCTGAGTGTATTGAATACGATCTGCTTGTGTTGGATAATAGTTTCCTAATTCTGATGCACCAATTAATACTCTTAAATCTGTTTGTTGATAGACTCCATCACTTTCACTTGAATTTATTTCTGAAATTATGCCTTTTACAGAAACACTTGCATCTGATCCTGTAACAGCACCACTTGTAGGATTATATGTACGAGGTGTTGTTGTTTTTACATAAGTTATATCTTGACCAAATTGAGATAAAACTTGTGCTGGTATCGAGCCAAAAATGTCATCAATAGCTGCCATGTTATCCCCTCATAACTCTTACTTGATAACTACCGCTACCACCAGAACAATATGCTCCAAGAAAACTTTGTAACCAAGGATATACGTCAAAAATATTATTTACAGTTCCTGTGCTTTGAGAACTTTTATTATATTTAACTTCTAAATCACCAATTTTTACTTCAGAAGGAACACCTGCTGTA
>LULO01001298.1_pt1 | contig 13838 bp, 14 predicted proteins | sample 728121 | NCBI WGS metagenome assembly LULO01 (sample SAMN03860287, study PRJNA289734) | marine metagenome | biome: seawater column; feature: ocean; material: water; isolation source: Red Sea water column Station 149 - depth 50m | place: Saudi Arabia: Red Sea | collected 2011-10-15 | depth 50 m | reverse complement strand
GAAGAATACAATAAAATAATGACTTCACTTGAAATATTAGGTTATAAAAAAGAACAGTTTGAATTTGTCCAGCATGACTAATCTTTCCTTGGAACTGGGTCAAACCCTTTTCCACCCCACGGATGACATTTTATAATTCTCTTCATTGATAAATGAAGACCTTTAAATAAACCCCACATTTTTAAAGAATCCATGCAATACTCTGAACATGTAGGTTGAAACCTACAATTTGAACCTAATAATGGTGAAATAAGTGTTTGATAAAATTTTATTATTATAATGAACGGAAAGATAAAAATTTTATTCATCTTTTTTGAAGTCTTTATAGAGCATACTAGTTTGAATATCTTTATTACCTTGATATTTTCCACTCTTATAAGGATCTACTTCACCTTCTACAGAGTGATAAAAAATTTGACAAATTTCAACAGAAGGATAAATTTTAATTGGTTGAACACAAAAAATCTCTAAAGTCCAATAACCTTTAAACCCAACATCACCAAATCCTGCTGTTACATGAACAAAAAGTCCTAATCTACCAACAGATGATCTTCCTTCAAGCATTGGGACTAAATTATGCGTCTCAGTATATTCCACAGTCCTTCCTAAATATAACTTTCTGCTTTCAAGTAATAATCCATCCTCTGGTATAATAATTTTCTTAGCAGCATTATCTTCTTTCATATCTAGAGGACTATTTTCATAGACCATCAGCTCATTATGCAGTCTTAGGTTATAACTATTTGGATTGATTTGATTTTCATTGAAAGGTTCAATGATAATATCTTGATTTTTACGCTTTAGAATTTCTTTTCCTGATAAAATCATAATTTGTATTCGAGGTTATATAATTTTTTTTAGGTTACAAAGTATTTTTTGTATCTTTCAATATGGATTTTCTAGCATGGTGGCAAACTTTACCCTCAAAAATGGATCCTGTACTTATTTCAATTGGTCCATTAACAATTTATTGGTACTCAACAATGTATCTTGTTGCTTTTGGAGTAGTATATATTCTCTGCAGCAAAAAAATAAAGCAAAACAGCTTTAAAAAAATTAATCAAGAACAATTTGAAGATTTGCTATCTTGGTGTTTCATTGGACTATTAATTGGAGCAAGATTTGGATATGTTATTTTTTATAATTTTGAATATTACCTTTCAAATCCGTTAGAAATTCTTATTCCCTTCAAATATTATAATGGCAACTGGATTTTTACCGGTATTGCAGGAATGTCCTATCACGGAGGGGTGATTGGAGTTGTTGTAGCAATATGGCTTTTTAGTAGGAAAGTAAGATTACATTTTTTTGAATTAGCAGACTTTTTAACTGCTGCTATTCCTTTAGGATATTTTTTTGGTAGAATTGGAAACTTTATTAATGGAGAACTTTACGGTAGAACAACTGAAGCATCTTTAGGAATGTATTTCCCAAATGCGGGAGATAATACACTACGTCATCCTTCTCAATTATATGAAGCATTTTTTGAGGGAATTATTCTCTATTATGTCATTAACTCATTTAATAAACATAATCAGCTTGGATTTAATAGTGGAACATATGTATTTGGCTATGGGTTTGTACGATTTTTTATTGAGTATTTTAGAGAACCAGATGCTCACCTAGGATTTATATTATTCAACCTAAGTATGGGTCAACTTCTATGTGTAGCTATGATGCTTAGCGGTGTATATATATGGTATGTTGCCAATCAAGTGACTATTAAAGCTCAAACTTAAATGCCGGCTCTTCAACAGTCATGGTTGAAGATTGAACAGTCTTTGTTCCATAAACATTCATGATGTTTTGTTGTTTTTCATACATATCCATAAATATTGTATTAAATATGGCAACATTTGAAGGTGAATTAAATTTATCAATCTCTAAAAAAAATAAAGTGAAATCGCCATCAATTTTCTTACCAAGATATCTCCAATAATGATCCTGAATGATAAAATTATCTGAAAGATAATCAATTATATATTCATCAATATCTTTTTTTTCACGCTCAGAGCCAAGGTTGGCTAAATTAAAATCAGCTTTTTTTAGTAATGCTTCTAGATCATGGGTGAATGTTTGAATAGTTATCTCTAAACTTTTTTGATTATCACTCAAGCGTACCTCGGTTGTTGTCAAAAAAAACTGATGACAAAATGCAATCGAGTGTAATAAAATTATTTGAAAAAATAATTTATACATTATTTATACCTAAAATTACTTCGAATTGCTTTGTTTAGCTCTCTGCATTGGGTTAGAACCACCATACCATGATGAACTATCATACTTATAAATATCAAATAAAGTTGGCTCATTTTTTGGTGGCCAATGATTATTATCTCTAAATGTATCAGCAGTTTCTCTAAAAGGATCCAACGTAAAGCTTACAACTTTCTTTTCTGTTTTAAATACCTTAGATACTTCTGGTCTGTTAAACCTCCAAATTTCTACCGGTATTCTAACAACATCAGTTGATCCATCTTCAAATGTCATTTCGATAATCAAAGGCATTACAAGTCCACCAATGTTTTTGAATTTTATTTTATAGAAATGATCATTTCTGTTCGCTAGTCTTCTTTCATTGTCAGATAGTTCATCCAATAATTCTTCATACTGGCTTTTACCACTCATTTTTTCCATGATTTGGGCTCTTAATTCATCTGAAAGATCAGCATCATTTAGCATCGTTTCATATCTTCTACGTTGACTCGAATCTGTTATGTCAGCAAACTCATCATACGAGTCATAGAAGTCTTTTGTTTTAGGATCTCGTTCTGTAACTGTCTGCTTGATATCTCTAATTGAAACCACTCAACTTCTTCAATGGACAGATCAACATGGTCATTTGTAAAGAACCAACCTCTCCAAAACCAGTCCAAGTCTACACCAGATGCATTTTCCATAATTCGGAAGAAGTCAGATGGTGTTGGATGCTTAAACATCCATGTTTTTGAATATTCTTTGAACGCGAAATCGAATAATTCTCTACCCATAATAGTATCTCTTAAAATATTCAATGCAACAGTAGGTTTACCGTAAGCATTTGCACCAAATTGATAAATGGATTCAGAATTTGTCATTATCGGCATTATGTTAGATTTATCTCCTCGCATATATCGCACAATATAGTCCTGGTTGTTTCTAGGATGAAATAATTCTGAGTCCCATGCTCTTCCTGCTAAATCATCCATAAAGGAATTAAGACCTTCATCCATCCATGTCCATTGTCTTTCATCTGAATTAACAATCATTGGAAACCAGAAGTGTCCAACCTCATGTATAATTACTCCTATTAATCCTCTTTTTGTGCTTTCAGAGTATGTTCCATCTTCTTCTGGTCGATATCCATTAAATGAAACCATTGGATACTCCATTCCCATGCGATCAATATGAGCTGAAATGGCAACAGGATATGGATAATCAAATGTATACTTTGAATAAAAATCAACAGTGTGTGCTACTGCTTTGGTTGAATATTGTCCCCATAGAGGGTTTGCTTCATTAGGATAGTAGGACATAGCCATTACCGTGTTATCGCCTACTTGCACACCCATGGCATCCCATATATATCTTCTTGAGGCAGCAAATGCATAGTCCCTTACATTTTCTGCTTTAAAGTGCCATGTTTTTTGTCTACTTGTTTTGGTTTCAAGATTTTCTAACGCTTCATCAACTGTAACAATTAATACGGGTTCTTTGGATTTTTTTGCTTTTTCAAGTCTATTAATTTGCTCATCTGTAAGCACTTCATCTGGGTTCTGTAATGCTCCGGTAGCTCCAACAACAAAATCTTCAGGTACAGTAATTTTTACATCATAATCACCAAAAATTAATGTGAATTCACCCCTACCTAAGAATTGTTTATTTTGCCACCCATATACATCATTATACATACACATTCTTGGAAAAAATTGTGCTATAGTATAGATGTAGTTATCGTCATCCTCAAAATATTCATATCCTGATCTTCCACCATCTCTAATATGGTCGTTAATGTTATACCACCATTTAATCTTGAAAGTATAAGTATCTCCAGATTGAATTGGTTCAGGAACATCAATACGCATCATGGTTTTATTGATTGTATATGGAACATTTTTATTTTTTTCATCTTTTACATACTGAATTTTGAAACCGCCATCAAAATCACGATAAAAGTTTTCTAATGTTCTTGATGAGACTGTACTACCAATAACCATCTTCTCATTTCCTCTTTGCGCTGAAAGATCACCAGTAGATTGAATTTTGTAGGAATCTGAATCTAAGGCTCTAACATTTTGAGTGAGCTCCATCCATAAATAATTCAATGCATCAGGAGAATTATTGTAAAAGGTGACTGTTTCTTCTCCATAAAGTCTTTGCTTGTTGTCATCAATTCTCAATTTCATATCATAATCTGCTCTTACTTGCCAGTATTCATGTCCTGGATAACCAGCAGCAGTACGATAAGTATTTGGTGTTGTGATATCTTCATTTAGTTGTTTGAAACGATCTAAATTGATTTGATATGAGTTAAAATGCCTATTCTCTTCAAGCTCAACATTATCTTGAGCAAAAATCATTGAAAATAGGCACAAAATTATTGCGGTTTTTTTATACATATTCATATCTCCTAAAATAGTATGAGCTAACAATGTAAGTATCAAATAATGATGTTGTAAATAAAAAAAAGATGTTATCTTTATTACGTTAAGGAGACAATTATGGTTAAAAAAATACTTTTTATTCAAAATAGAACTGGAATTAAACGTTCTAATTTCTTTGATCACTGGGAGAATATCCATGCGCCGCACATGGTAAATGTACTTAAGCCACAAAAATATATTTTGACATTCTTTGAAGAAGATATTGAAAATGGATGCTGTGGAATGGCAGAGCTTTGGTTCAATTCAGAATCAGAATACCAGGAAGCAATGGAACGAAGAAAAACAGAATATGGTTCCTCAGATAATTGGCATGATGTAGCTAAGGCATGGCCAGACCCTGACCGCTACGAATACACTGGAAGAGAAATTAAAATAGTCGATAATACTTAGGTAATGTCAGCTAAACATCTTTTTCCCATAGCAATGGGTGGTTTTTTCATTTTTTATGTATCACTCATGTTGCGTCAACCCTCATTTACTTTCCAAGAAGGTGATATTTTCTTTCAAGATTTAGATTGCGGACCACCGTGTGACGCTATTGAAGCAGTAACCCAAGGTTATATGGGATCAAATCTATCTCATTGTGCAATTATCACAGAAGTTGGACCTAATCTTAAGACTACCAAATTAGCTGAAGCAATAGGAGAAACTGTTACAGAAACGTCTTTGGAAGAATTTTTAGATAGGAGCAATAAAGTACTTGTTGGGAGACTGAAGAAAGAACATGCTGAATTAATACCAATTGCACTTCAACACATAAAAGACAATTTACTTGGAAAACCTTATGATTTTATTTTTGATATAACTGATGATACCTATTATTGTTCTGAAATTATTTATGAAGGATTACAAGTTGCAGATAGTAATCAACAAATCATGCAATTAAATCCAATGACATTCAATGAGCCTGGTACAAATTCTCCATTTGTGCATTGGATAGAATATTATGAGGAATTAAATCATGAGATTCCAGAGGGTGAACTTGGATTAAATCCAGGAGGAATGTCTAGATCTGAAGGATTAGATATTATTTATATGTTTGAAAAACCTTCAGGATATAACAATTAAAGCTCTGATACAGTTGTAAGATATAAACAATCTTCACAGTTTGAATTATTAAAGTCAGGAGCTTCATCTAACTGCAAACAATTATACATCTCTTCTACTTGCGGTCCAACCCAAGATGTATCCAATGTAAATGGAACCAGAGTTCTTCTAAAATGCATTTCTCTTCCTAAATGAGGCTTACTTGCATCTCCATTGTAATACATAAGATACCCAGTATCTGAAACATCAAAACCATTTTGTTGCAATAGCCAACTATAAACTTCTAACTGTCTCTTGTATGATTCCCCGTTATTATATACGTCTACCGATGATAAAATATCTGCTTTTTTTGCAGTCGCTTTAAAGTCAATAACCACAAGCTTATCTTCTTCATCAATCATGATATCATCAACACCGCCATATAATAAAAAATTATGTTTTTCATCATGATATTGAATACCTGTGAAAGTATGTTGCCACTTTTCAATATCTTCATGTTGGAATGGTTTTATATTTAGTCCATTTTCTTTAAAAATACCATGTGGACGATCTTGGGCTCTACAAAAATCCATTTCTTTTTTCAATAAATCGTCTACTGCGCTATTTATAGCCCACCCTGGCATGGGTGGTTTTCTCAAACCAAGTTTGGCATCTTTGTAAAAACAGGTAGGACAATTAAAATATAGTTCAATTTTTGATCGACTAATTTTGAAAGTCTTATCAGGATTATATCTCCAATTCTCTCCTACAATAGGATTATAACCATACCCCATTAATCAACCTCCAAAGGATCAAAGTCTCCTGACCAGGCAAGACATTTTTGTTCATCAATTGCTATACTTGAAATTGAAGTCATATCATCAATCGAGATTTCGAAATGATCTAAACTTAAATTCTCTTTGAGTCTATCATATTTGACAGATTTTGGTAACACAGGATATCCGAGTTGAATCGCCCATTTTAAGAATAATTGTGGAACGGTAACTCCATACTTATTTGCAATATCTTCACAAGGCATTGCTCCACTTTTCATATCTTCAGGTTTTCCATTCCATCGTGAACCTTCTCTCCAATTAGGAATAGGTGCCAATGTGGAATAGGCAATAGGGAGAATTTCATTTTTATCCATGTATTCTGCTAAAGACTTTGAAACTACATGCCATGGATGAATTTCAATTTGATTAGCTGATGGCATTTCGATTCCTGCTGCTTCAATTTCTTTCATGTGATGTACATTATAATTTGAAACACCAATATGTTTGACTTTTCCTTGTTTTTTTAATTCTATCATAGCTTCCCACAGCTCTAATCTATTTTCTTTTGCAAATGGGTTATGAATGAGATATAAATCAATTTCATCAACTTGTAAAAATTTTAAACTTTGTTCACAAGCCTTGATTGCGCCATCAAATGTTTGAAATGGTTCTTCTTGATTAAACATTCCAGGCCACATTTTTGTAGTGATATAAATTTCATTTCTTGGAACAGCTAAAGATTTAAGTGCGCTACCGATACCTTCTTCATTTTGGTACACTTGAGCAGTATCAATATGCTTATAACCTAAATTTATGGCATCTTTAGTAATAGATTCTGCCTTATCATTAGGAATAAGCCATGTTCCGAGTCCAATCATAGGGATATTTATTTTATTCATATGAGTATTATACGATTTTTTTTTGGATTGATTCCATCTTTTTTGTAATAGTTGGTTTCCTTCAACATGTCGAGGGTTATATGGACACATTCTACATCCATTTCCGCAACATTGTTTTTGATTAATTAAAAATTGTGACGATAGCATAAAGCAAAAAATATATGCAAAATATTTTCTATACCCTAATTGGAAAAATTAAGATAATGCTTAGTCAATAATTTTTCATCATCTGAAGCATAATTCTGATGCCAATTTTTTAGTCGTGGTTCCATTTGAGATCTTGCATATCCTGGCAAAAAAGTAAATAAAACAAAATAAGTTAAATATCCATAAGGAAGTACTACGCCTTCATTTTCACACGGGTTTAGTTCCCAGAACTCTTTCTTTGCATTTACATGATGATCGGAGTGTCTAGTTAAATTGTAGGTCAAATAACTAGTCATACGATTATTAGAGTTCCATGAATGATGATATTGTACAGGCTTTCCTTTTAAGCGAACAAGTCCATAATGTTCTATAAAATTGGTAAGCTGAAAAATATAATTTGCAACAAAGCCTAATGCAATATACACCGCCATTGCTTGCCAGCTAAAAAAATAACCAATTAACCCAAAAACAATAAAGGTTCTAATATGTCCGTTTAAAATGCGGTTGTGAAAAGAAAACACTGACCGATTTCTACGTTTTAATTGTTTTGTTTCAATACCCCATGCATGTACATGCTCTTTGAAAAATGGCAGGATTCCATGCAGTAGCTAATGCCCAGTTTCCTACCTCACAATCAAATTTTTTACTAGTTCTATGAACTAACTCATGCCCAGTATTAATCAAGCTCAAAGCCATTTGCAGCCCAAGAATTGGAATGTATAACAGATAGTACCATTCAAATGCATTTGAGATTTTATCTAAGTATAAATATAAAACAATGAAATACAATGGCACTGTCATAAAAAGGGAAAAATCTAATAATAAAGGATATTTATAATTTGGGATCGAAATATCATCACCAAGAAATAACTCACCAACAACGATTGATGCTATAATTAAAAAACCTATCAAAAGCCCAGTAGGTCCTCCAATAATTAAAGACAATATCATCATGCAGAGATAAATTGGAGCCAAATAGAACTTTAAATATGATAGCATCATAAAAGCTAAGAATTTTCTGCAACAATTTCAATCCAACCATTAATCCACTTGGAATTGTCTTTTAAATCTTTGAAGGGAACTTCGATTCTTATTTTTTTAGCGCATACAGAAAACATTTCAACCATTTTCTTCTTTTTATTGATATTTAATACTTCATAATGGCGCCAGTTTTGCACTTTTTTAATTGCTGTCCATTTTGAGTGTTCTAAATGCTTCATGTTGATTTGATTGAAATTAGAAATTTTGTCGGGGTGGCAGGATTTGAACCTGCGACCCCCTGCTCCCAAAGCAGGTGCGCTAACCGGACTACGCTACACCCCGAAAATTTTCGGGTGACTGATCGGACTCGAACCGACGACCAATCGGACCACAACCGATGGCTCTACCAACTGAGCTACAGTCACCATAAGGCTTAATCAATTTAAGCATGGGAACTTATTATAGTTTAGGTTTTATCACAAGTAGAGTTAAATTTTAAAATTCACATGAATACACTTAATAAATATTTACTTAAACAATCCTTCATTCCATTTGTACTATCTGTCGCAGTAATTACTACTGTACTTTTTTTACAATTTCTTATAAGGGCAGTTGATCGCTTTTTGGGAAAAGGGTTAGACGTGATAACAATATTTGAGTACTTATATTTAAATCTTGCATGGATTATAGCTTTATCTGTACCAATGTCTCTTCTGATATCAAGTGTAATGACGTTTGGAAGAATGGCGCAACAAAATGAAATTACTGCATTAAAATCTGCTGGTGTGAATCTTTATAATATAATCAAGCCTGCAATATGGTTTGGTTCTTTGGTTGCTGTTGGATTATGTCTTTTTAATAATTTCATTTTGCCTGAAATGAATTATAATGCACGTCTTCTTGCAAAAGATATTTATAAGAAAAAGCCTGAATTATCTATTGAGCCTGGATATTTCGTTGATATGATTCCCCAGTATACTTTGATTGTAAAGGAAATGGATGGTAAAAATTTTAAAGATGTTAAAATTTTTAGTAAAAATAATGATTCTGAGCAAACAACAATTTATGCTAATGAAGGCACACTCTCGTCAAATGGAAATACGATTACAATCAATTTAAGTGATGGTGAAATTCATGAAATAGACCTTTCAGATTATGATTACTACAGAAAAATAAAATATAAAACTCATCAAATAATTATTTCTATGGATGACTTAATGTTAAATAGAACAAGTGAGTCAAATCGTACGGATCGAGAAATGAGAGTTCCACAAATGATTCAAGAAATAGAGAAAAATAAAGGTTTAATCTCAAAAATTTATGATAGGATTGATAAAGTGAAAGAACAAATAGGTATTACAAATCCTAACGCAAATTCACTGGCAATAATAGAAAATGAAATTGAGCTTTTAAAACAATTGAAAAATAATGTAGTAAATGAGGAAAGAGATTATAATGAAGATGTACCAATTTCTGCATTTGAAAATAAGGACTACATTTTATCTCTTACAAATAATGCAAGGCAGTTTAAAAATGAATTTACTCTAATTGAAAATTATGAAAAGACTAATAATAAATTCAAAGTAGAGATTCATAAAAAATTTACTCTAGCACTAGCATGTATTCTTTTTACCATGGTAGGTGCACCACTTGGAATTCTTGTCCGTAATGGAGGAATGACTATAGCCTCAGGTTTAAGCATAGCATTCTTTTTAGTGTATTATATTTTACTCATATGGGGTGAACAATTAGCTGATAGAAGTCTTTTAAACCCTGGATTAGGCTCTTGGCTCCCAAATATTGTTCTATTTATTAGCGGAATAATAGTTCTTAAACTATCGAACGCAAAAAATTAGTTTACTGAGGAACGTTAGATCGAAGAAAATACTCTTTCTCCAAATTTTTAGTTCTATTAGTTGGTAACTTCTATGTCATCTTTTGAAATATTTAGTTCATTGTGGGCATTTTTCATAAACGAAGCCCAAGCTGGAAGTGCAGCAACCCCACCGTATTGACCATCACCTAAACTTACAGAATATTCATCAATTCCATACCATACTCCAGCAGTAATATTAGGTGTGAATCCAACAAACCAGGCATCACTCAAATTTTGAGTTGTTCCAGTTTTACCACCAGCTGGGTGTCTAAATTTGTATTTCCATCTTAAACTTCCTCCGGTGCCGCTATCGACTACTGATTGTAGCAGATTTGTTACCATGTAAGCAGTTTCTGGACTCAAAACTTCTTTCTGATCTATCGAATATTCTTTAATAATTCTACCATACTTATCTTCAATTCTCGTTATAGCAATTGGGCTAGAATAAATTCCTTTATTAGCAAAAGTAGAATATGAAGCCACAATCTCTATTGGCTTTACTTCTGAAGTACCAAGAGCTATAGAATCAACTGCTCTAATAGGTGTTGTGATTTGCATTCGTTGTGCAATGTCTTTTACTTGCCTTGGAGGAACAAGTTCTTGGACCATTCTAACTGAAATTAAATTTAGAGATTTTTGAAGACCTTCTCTAAGTGTTGTCAGTCCTCCAGTACTTTTATCATAGTTACCAGGCGTCCACTTTTCTCTTTCGCCTTTTGCATTATTCCTATACAAAGCAACTGGTTGATTTAAAAGTTGTGTTGTTACAGGATAATTATTATCTATCGCTGCAGTATATATATAAGGTTTGAAGACAGAACCCGGTTGTCTTAAAGCTTGAGTAGCACGATTAAATTCATCAGGATAATCTGACCTTCCACCAATCATTGCTAAAATCTCACCTGTTTTAGTATCCAATGCAATGAAAGCACACTGCACTAGAAGTTCTTTACGAAGCTCTTCATACAGTTCTATTTGTCCATCTAACATCATTTTAACAGAATCAGCATCAAAAATTGATAAATAGGCAAGTTGTGAGAATTTTTCCTTATTGGCAAAAAGTTGGCGATTAAATTCGTCTTGATTTTTTTTCAATGTTTGCATTACAGAGTCTTCAGCTATTTTCTGTAATCTGTAATCAAGAGTTGTATGTATTTTTAATCCATCTTGATAAATATTAATTCCTAATTGTTCATCCTGTTGTTCCAAAATCCTTCTAACATGTTCTGCAAAATATGGGGCTTTCCCTTTAGGTATTTCATAATAAATATTATCAGGAACTATACTATTATGCTCCATGTAATCTTGATAGGATATAAAATCTTGGTTGTACATTAACTTTAAGACTATTGATCTTCTTCCTATTGCTTTATTGAGGTTTCTAAGTGGAGAATAATTTGCTGGAGATGGAAGAAGTCCGACTAACATTGCTGACTCACCTATAGTTAAATCAGATGCATTTTTATTGAAAAATCTTTTTGCTGCTGACTCAGCTCCATATGTTCCGTGACCAAAATGAACTGTATTTAAGTACATTTCAAGTATTTCATCTTTAGTATAAGTTCGTTCAATTTGAATAGCTGTTATCATTTCTTTAAGTTTTCGGGTGATACTATCTTTGAATCCAACTTCTTTGTAAAGATTTCTAGCTAACTGCTGAGAAAGCGTACTAAATCCTTGACGAAAACTCATTGATGAAATATTTACAACCACAGCCCTAAAGAAGCTTTGTAAATCAACTCCCCAATGGGAGTAAAACCTTTTATCTTCTGAAGCTATAGCAGCATTTTTTAAATGTTCTGGCATATCTTCTATATCAACAAAAACTCTTTTCTGAATATAAAATTCCCCAATGACTTCTCCATTTCTATCATATAAAGTAGATAACATAGCTGGATCAAAAGTTTCTAATCGCTCTAAAGAAGGCAAATCTCTTGATAAATAAAAAACATATACTAAGACTAGTATAAATAAATGAAAAATTATTCTTAATGATGAAAAAATTGTTCTAATCATGCTTTTTTGGGTGTAACCATTAATTCTGGTTTAACAATTTTATCAAATTCTTGTTCCGATAAATGTCCCAAAGCTTTTGCACTTTGTTTAAGAGAAATATTTTCTTTAAGTGCTTTTTTAGCAATTTCAGCTGCCTTTTCATAGCCAATTTTTGGAGCAAGTGCAGTTACTAGCATTAAAGATTTATCTAAATTTTCTTTGATTTTCTCTTCATTAGCTTTTAATCCATCAAGGGCATTAATTGTAAAAGATTCAGCAACTTCAGCAAGTAACGATATTGATTCATGAATTGATGAAGCAATAATTGGTCTATAAGTATTGAGTTCAAAATTACCATTAGTACCTGCGTAATTTATTGTAGTATCATTTCCTAAAATTTGAGCATAAACCATATTTACAGCTTCACACTGCGTTGGATTAACTTTTCCAGGCATTATCGAACTACCAGGTTCATTAGTTGGAAGAATTAATTCTCCAATTCCAGCCATTGGTCCACATGCTAACCAACGGATATCATTTGCAATTTTATTTAATGATCCTGCACAAATTCTAATCTGAGCTGACAAGTTAGATATTGCATTTTGAGATGATAACAATTCAAATTTATTCTTACATACATTAAATGAAAGACCTGTTTCTTCAGAGATAAATGAACACATAAGCTCATCAAAGCCACTAAGAGTATTAATTCCAGTCCCAACAGCTGTACCACCAACAGGTAAATCGCTACATTCTTTTAGTGCGTGCTTTATTCTTAAAATATCATTTTTAATCATAGATGCATATCCTGAAAATTCTTGGCCTAATCGCATCGGCGTTGCATCCTGAAGATGAGTCCTCCCAACTTTAATTATTTTGTGAAATTCTCTCGATTTAACAACCAAAGACTTCTCCAATAAAGAAAGTGCAGGAAGTAAATCATCGTGAGATGATATCACGCTTCCAATTAAAATTGCTGTTGGAAAAGTATCATTTGTAGATTGTGACATATTTACATGATCATTTGGATGAACAAACTTGTAGGAACCTAGCTTAGCACCAAGAATTTCATTGGCTTTGTTTGCGACCACTTCATTCACATTCATATTTGTTTGAGTACCACTTCCAGTTTGAAAAACCGGTACTGGGAAATCATTTAAATACTGCTCAGGGTTATCTAAAATATGATTGCATGCTTTAATAATTGCATCAGATGATTTTTTTGAAAGATTTTTTTGAGCATAATTTGTCTTTGCCGCACATTTTTTTACTATGATATAAGGAAGAATTAAGCTGAATTCCATAGACCATCCGATTTTGAAATTTTGGATTGCTCTTTGAGTTTGAGCACCATAATAGGCTTTCGAAGGAACTTTTATTTCACCAATGCTGTCTCGCTCGATCCTGAAGGACATTATTTTACCTCCCAGGTATCTCCAGCATTAAGTAAGTCGTTAACACTTTTTGGACCTTTAGTATTTTTCTCTGCTTGTTT
>LULO01000584.1_pt1 | contig 13850 bp, 7 predicted proteins | sample 728121 | NCBI WGS metagenome assembly LULO01 (sample SAMN03860287, study PRJNA289734) | marine metagenome | biome: seawater column; feature: ocean; material: water; isolation source: Red Sea water column Station 149 - depth 50m | place: Saudi Arabia: Red Sea | collected 2011-10-15 | depth 50 m | reverse complement strand
AACTTATTAATATCAGTAACATCTACTAAAAGTCCATTTTCACATTTTGAGCAAATTTCTTTTGGTCCCCCATCATTTGTTGATATTATAGGCAATCCACATGAGGAAGCTTCAAGAAGAGTTAAACCAAAAGGCTCTGTTAAAGCTGGATTTACGAATACACCCCCTCTGCTAGCAGCCCACCTATATAAAGCAGGAATTTGACTTGGAAGATGCTTTTTCGGATAAGCTACCTTCCCGTACAAATTATATTTATCAATCATTTCAAAAATATTATGGAATACGTCTTTTTGTTGAGGGTCAAGTTTTGAAGTACTATCTCGACAACCTAAAATCAAAATTAAATTAGTTTTTCTTTTTAATTTTTCAGATCTTCCGTATGCCTCAATCAAAGAAGGAATATTTTTTCTTCGAACAGCCCTAGAAATAGCCAATAATGGAGGTTTAGCAGAATCCTTGAGAAAAGGTTTCATCATATTGTCAATTTCAGCAGTTTCTGTTGTCGAGTGAATATGGTGAAACTTGTTATGATCAACACCAGGTGGAATGACTTTTGCTTTTTGAGGTATAAAAGAAGAATATTGAGAATATTGATAAACTGATTCTTGTTTAGTGCTTGTAACAACAATATCTGCCGACTTTAAAGCTTTTTCTTCTGCCTCAATTCTTTTACTTATAGAATAAAGCTTTTCTATTTGATTAGTTTTTAAACCAGTATCAAGCAATTTCCTCTGTTTTTCTCTTCCTAAGGAATGACCAGTAAAAATAAGTGGAACGTTTAAGGATTTACTTAGTTTGACACCTACATAGCCAGCATCTGCATAATGAGCATGAATAAAATGAGGCTTTTTATTTTTTTTATAAAAACAGATAAGACTTTCAGTTAAATGATCTAAATAGGGCCAAAGCAATTCCTTTCTCAAGTATTTATTAGGTCCAAATTTAAATCTTAAAATTCTAACTCCAGGTTCTACAAATTCTTCTTCTTGTGCATAGTCATTATCTACTTTAGTGTCGTTGATTAAACGAGTGACTAGATCTACTTGGTCAACTTCTGAAGTATTAGCCAAACTTTTAACTAACTCTAAAACATATTGAGTTTGACCTCCTGTATCTGCATCCCTTCCTAATTCAAGGTTTTTAGAACGTATAAGACCATGTAAATGTAAATGTAAAAATTTAAGCCTCATTCAGCTAATCCTCCGTTCAAGAGCCTTTAATACAAATAAGCTGGATTTCTACAGGAAATATTAAGAAACCATTATGATTTTAAATTTTTTAAATTCAAAAATTTTTTAAAAAAGCATATGTGGACTTAAGTTATGCCTTTCTAAAGATGAATTTCGTTTAGCTCAGATAATTTAAAATACAAAGAAATACAACAAAGATTTCTTATTTAAGAACTTTTTTAAGATATTTTGCTGTATGGCTTGTAGGGTGTTTTGCTACATCTTCAGGAATTCCTTCTGCAATAATTTCGCCGCCTTTATCTCCTCCATCAGGTCCTAAATCTATGATCCAATCAGAGCATCTAATTACGTCTAAGTTATGTTCGATAACAACTACAGAATTCCCTTTATCTACCAAACGTTGTATAACATCCATTAGTTTATGAACATCATAAAAACTGAGACCTGTAGTTGGTTCATCAATCAAATATAAAGTTTTTCCAGTAGCTCTTTTAGATAATTCTGTAGCTAACTTAACTCTTTGAGCCTCTCCACCAGATAATGTAGGAGCAGGTTGACCTAATTTGACATATCCTAAACCCACGTCTACTAACGTAGATAACCTATCGGCAGCTTGAGGTATAGCAGAAAAAGTTTGTGCAGCTTGTTCAACAGTCATCTCTAAAACATCAGATATATTAAAACCTTTGTATTTAACTTGAAGAGTTTCCCTATTAAATCGAGCTCCTTTGCAAACTTCACATTGAACATATACATCAGGTAAAAAATTCATTTCAATAACATTAACTCCCTGACCTTTACACGCTTCACATCTACCACCTTTCACATTAAAACTAAACTGACCAGCCTGATAACCCCTTGCTTTTGCTTCAACAGTAGCAGTAAATATCTGCCTTATAGGATCAAAAGCACCAGTATAAGTCGCAGGATTTGATCTTGGTGTTCTCCCTATTGGAGATTGATCAATAACGATAACTTTATCAATTGCCTTGATACCCTTTAACTCTTCTACCCCTTGAGGAAAAGGAACTTTTAATCCTAGAGAATGACACAAGGCAGGATGAAGTAGTTCATTTATTAAAGTACTTTTCCCACTACCACTAACACCAGTTACAGATACTAATCTTCCCAAAGGAAATTCTACAGATATGTTTTTTAGATTATTTTTAGAACAATTATTTAAAATTAAACTTTTTTTAACAGATGATCTACGTTCTTTTGGAGTAGGGATTGACTTCCTACCACTTAAATAAGCCCCAGTTAATGACCTCTCTGATTTGAGAACATCTTGATATGATCCCTTAGCAATAATCTCCCCACCATAGACACCTGCTCCTGGTCCAATATCTACTAAATAATCTGCAGATTTCATAGTATCTTCGTCATGTTCAACAACAACTAAAGTATTTCCAAGATCTCTTAAGCTTTTTAAAGTTTCTAATAGTCTGTCATTGTCCCTCTGATGTAAACCAATACTTGGCTCATCTAATACATATAGGACACCAGTAAGTCCTGCACCTATTTGCGTAGCTAATCTAATACGCTGAGCTTCTCCGCCAGACAAAGTCATAGCTGGTCGATCTAAAGTCAAATAATCTAGACCAACATTAATTAAAAACTTTAAACGTAAACGAATCTCTTTAAGAACCAATTCACCTATCTGCTTTTGTTTTTCTGATAAGGAGATATTTTCCATCTTAGTTTTACCTATTCCCATGATATGCTCTACATGAGATAGGGTTTCAGAAACGCTTATAGATGTTAAGTCAGTTATACTATATGGACCAATTTTGACGGCCAAAGCCTCAGGTCTTAATCTTTTTCCGGAACAAGTCTTACAAGGAACTAATTCTAGGTACTTTTCTAGTTTTTGTTTAACTGATTCTCCATTAGCTTCATTCAGTTGCCTTTCCAATATTGGCAATATTCCTTCAAAGGGTCTTTCAAAACCACTAGAAGTTTTAAAACGACTATCAGCTTGAATTAATATAGGTTTATCTGAACCCAAAAGTAAAACGTTTTTTTGCAAATCAGTTAGGTCTTTCCAAGGAGTTTTTAATTCAAAACCATAAGCTTGTCCTACAGAATAAAGTAAAGAAAAGTAATAAGTATTATCTTTTTCACTCCAAGGCGCTATCGCAGCATAAACAGGTAAATTTTTGTCTGGTATAACTCTATCGGCAGTAAATTTTTTTAAATAACCAATCCCATGACAGTCTGGACATGCTCCATATGGACTATTGAAAGAAAATAATCTAGGAGAAAGTTCATCAACAATAGAACCGTGAACAGGACATGCATAATTTTCTGAGTAAAGTTTTTCTCTATCTAAGTTAGGAGGTAAGTTTTCTCCTTTTTTTGGAACAACTTCTACTATTGCTAAACCATCACCTCTTTTGAGACAAGTTTGTAGAGAATCATTTAATCTTTCTTGTATCCCCTCTCTTGCAATTAATCTATCAACGACTACCTCAATACTATGACTATGATTTTTATCTAATTCAATACTATCAGCAAGTTCTCTTACTTCGCCATTGATTCTTACCCTAGCGAAGCCCTCAGCGGCTAGTCCACTTATTAATTTTGTATGAGTTCCTTTCTTTCCTCTTACAACAGGAGCTAACAATTGGTATCTTGTTCCCTCTGGTAACAAAAGTATTTGATCAACCATTTCATCAATTGTTTGAGGCGCAATTGGGATCCCACAGTGATGACAATGGGGCTCACCAGCACGACCAAACAACAACCTTAGATAATCTTGTATCTCTGTTACTGTTCCAACTGTTGAACGAGGGTTATGACTTGTAGATTTTTGATCAATTGAAATAGCGGGTGATAAACCTTCGATATTGTCAACGTCTGGTTTATCCACTTGACCTAAAAATTGCCTTGCATATGCTGAAAGACTCTCAACATATCTTCTTTGACCTTCAGCAAAAATCGTGTCAAAAGCTAAAGAACTTTTTCCACTTCCACTCACACCTGTAAAAACTATAAATTTATTCCTAGGAAGAGAAAGATCTATATTTTTTAAGTTATGCTGACGCGCTCCCCTAATATTGATTGAATTACCTTCTTCACTATTATTATCTATTTTATTAACCATGTTTAAATCTAAATATGATTTAAAAAGATCATTATAGTGGAATTTTTTTTATTTTACGCAGCTGCCCTGTTAAGAAGTCTTGAAGCGTAATCATTTGCTTCGCCAGAAACTCCACCAATGAGTTCTATTAATTCTTGCTTTCTTTCTTTTTTTGTAGTTAATTTTGATATTGAAGTATAAGTTATTCCATTAATTACATTTTTGTTAACTTTGAAATGTGCTAATCCTCCAGCTGCTACAAAAGGCTGATGTGTAATACATATAACCTGTTGATCTTGAGAAATTTCTTTAATTAACTCAACCAAAGAAAATAAAGATTTACCACTTAAACCGTTATCAATTTCATCTAAAAAGAAAGTATTTGGTTTTCTAGAAATACTAGATTTAATCGCTAGTAAGAATCTTGACATTTCTCCACCAGAAATAACATTTGATAGTGGAGCAAGCTTCTGATCAGGATTAGCAGAAAACAAAAAATTTATTTTGTCTATTCCGTCAATAGAAGGCTTACATTCGGAGCATTGAATTGAAAAAATTGCATTTTCTAATCCTAAATTCTTCAATATAAAAATTACTGAATCTTGTAACCGTTTAGCAATTTTTTTTCTTTCAGTAGATTGGGTAAGAAATAGAGCATTACATTTACTTTGTAAGTTTTTAATTTCATCCTCCATATTACAAATCTCATTATCTTGATCATTTTTTTGAAAATATTTTCTTAATTGGTCTCTTTTTTCAATTAGTTGAGGTAAGTCCATTGAAAAAGTTCTCTCCAAATTCTTTAAAAAGAATAATCTTTTTTGTATTTCTGAAAGATTAGAGTCGTGATTTTCTATCTCTTCTATATATGTATTTAAAGAAAAAATTAAATCTTCAACATCAGTTTGAATATTTAATAATGTTTCTATAAATTTTTGAATTTTTAAATCAAAATCTACTGTTCGATTTAAATTTTTTATTGTTTGATTTATTAGAAAAGCAACTGATGGTTGGTCATGACTAAAACTATTTAAATTATCTAACGATGATTTAATTGAATTATTTATTTCGAGATTATTTAAGAGTTGATTTTCTAAAATCTCTAATTCCAAAATTTCATCACTGGAAATTAAATTAGCTTCCTCAATACTCTTCAACATTTGTTGAATTACTAAGTTATTCTCTTCATGTTTCCTAGAAGATTCTATTTTTTCATTTATTAATTCTCGTAAAGCCTGAATTTTTCGCCATAGATTTTTAATCTTTGCATTAGTATCTCTAAATTCTTGGGAACATAAATCATCAATAATTAATCTTCTCTTTTCATAAGAATCAAACATTAAAGTATCTGATTGACCTGCAAAATCAATTAATAAATTTCCAAGTTCTTCTAGTAATTTTTTATTAATTGATAAATTATTTAGACTATATTTAGATAAAATTTTATTATTTTTTTTAAAAGTTTTTCTTTTTATTTTAAGTTCTGAAGAATTGCTTTCAAAACCATTCTTTATCAACCAATTATTAATTTGGAAAGAAGAAGAAAATTTTGCCTCAATAAGACAATATTCTTTTCCTGGACGAATTAAATGTTTTAAGGGTATATTAGTTCCACCAAATAAAACACTTAGAGAATCTAAAATTAAAGATTTTCCAGAACCTGAATCTCCGGTAATGATATTCAAACCTTTTTCTAAATTAATTTCTATAATTTCAATTAAGGCTAAATTTTCTATTTTTAATTTTATTAACATGATAAATCTTCTATATAAAAAAATTAACTTCTTTTTTAAAAAAATAAAGGTCTACAATATATAAAGTTATGAAAGAAGATTTTACAGATTTTATAGAAGTCTCTGGGCTGTTGGATTATGATCCGGATACAATTTCTAGAATTTACAAAAAAAATCCAAAAAGACTTTTAAAAAGACTTTGGCAAACACTCATACCTATCTTTGCCTATATATTTTCCATTGGGTGGGATAAATTAACTGGTAGATTAAATAATAAGGCGCAAGCAAGATTTAGAGCAAAAGAATTAACAAATTTATTAGTTGAATTAGGTCCTGCATTTGTTAAGGCAGGTCAAGCTTTATCCACAAGACCAGATATTATTCCAGGCATTCTTCTAGAAGAATTATCTGAATTGCAGGATCAACTACCAGGCTTTGATGGAGATAAAGCCATGGAATTGATAGAAGAAGATTTAGGAGCCAAAATAAATGAAATTTTTTTAAAAATTGACAAGGAACCAATTTCTGCTGCCTCTTTAGGACAAGTTCACAAAGCTGTACTCATGAATAATGACATTGTTGCAGTCAAAGTCCAAAGACCTGGTTTAAGAGAACAAATAACCTTAGATCTCTACATTGTTAGAAATATAGCTTATTGGCTAAAAAATAATATTGGATTGATAAGAAGCGATCTCGTAGCTTTGATTGATGAGTTAGGCAAAAGAGTTTTTGAAGAAATGGACTATCTAAATGAAGCTGAAAATGCGGAAAAATTTAGAAATTTGCATAAACATAACAAAATGATTGCTGTACCAAAAATTTACAAAGAAATAACATCGAGAAGAGTTTTAACTATGGAGTGGATAAATGGCACAAAGTTAACCAATTTAGAAGATGTAAAACAATTAGGTATCGACCCCGACAAAATGATCGATATAGGAGTGCAGTGTAGTTTAGAACAGCTTTTAGAACATGGGTTTTTTCATGCTGATCCACACCCAGGTAATCTATTAGCTTTAGAAGATGGCAGATTATGTTATCTAGATTTTGGAATGATGAGCGAAGTTTCAAGAGAATCAAGGTCTGGTTTAATACAAGCAGTTGTCCATTTAGTAAATAAAAACTTCGATAAATTATCCCAAGATTTTGTGAAGTTAGGATTCTTATCAAAAGAGGTTAATTTAGAACCTATAGTCCCAGCATTCCAAGATGTTTTTATTACTGCTGTTGAACAAGGGGTTTCAAAAATGGATTTTAAAAGCGTCACCGACGACATGTCTGGTGTTATGTATAAATTCCCTTTCAGATTACCTCCATACTACGCACTCATAATTAGATCCCTTCTTACCTTAGAGGGAATTGCTTTAAGCGTAGACCCAAACTTTAAAATATTAGGTGCAGCTTATCCATATTTTGCTAGAAGATTGATGGAGGATCCTGATCCACAATTAAGAGAAAGTCTAAAGGAAATGCTTTTTGACAATAAAAAATTTAAGTGGGACCGTCTAGAAGATTTACTCTCAAACGCTTCAAAACAAACAAATCTCGATCTGGAAAAACTTTTAGATGAAGTAATTAATCTACTTTTTTCTAATAAAGGAGGATTTCTTAGAAATGAAATAATTGAAGGCATAACAAATCAAATAGATTCAATTAATCTAGGAATATTAAGGAATTTAAATAACTACCTTCCAAATTCAATTAAATTAAATATAACTAATGAAAATAACAACTTAAATGAGCTCATAATGTATGTAGAGCCATTAAGAAATTTTTTAAAGATTTTAGAAAAAGTACCTGGATACTCCACTGATATTTTTCTCAAAAGAATTCCTCGACTTGTAACTGAGCCTTATACAACAGAGATGGGTATACAAATTGCAAAAAAAGTCACTGAAAAAGGAATGGTTAGACTTGTAAAAATTGCTGCTGGCGCAAACATATAGTATGAACCTTAGTAAATTTTTAATAATAAAAACTTTCTTTATTTTAATAAGTTCTCAATTATTTTTTAATGTTTCAAATGCTAATGCTGCTGAAGAAATAAAAATTATATACAGCATCTTTTCTAGAACGATTAAGGTGAGTTCCTTAAAAGCATTTGCTGAAAAAGGTGATTCAACCAGAAATCTACAAAGAATTTTAAATGCAACTGGGACTCCTAATAAAGAAATAAGATCTGTTTTAGACAAAGATTTTGAAATTCCTATTACAATTGCGAGCAAATTAATTAATTCAGAAATAGGGAATGTTTTTTTAACGAGACTTTCATTAATTATCCACCCGCCTAGAGCTGACGACGAAAGAACAGGTATGTTAGCCCTTAGAGCGAGTGTTATTCAAGGAATTAAAAAGGGAAATGGAAAGATAGACTTGATAAAATTTTTTGAAGGATATCCGACTAAAACTGTTATTTTAGACGTCAACGCTTTGAGCAAAGTTATGAATAAAGTAGAATCGATTTCAGAATTATTAGGCTTTTTTAAAAACTCTCCCTTAGAGAAAATTAAAACAAATTAAACAACTATGATGTTATTCAATAAAATCAAAAGTAAACTAAACATTTATTCCAAAAAAAGTAGATGGCAAGGTCTAATCGAAGCTTACAAACAATATCTTCCAGTTACAAATAAGACACCCATCGTTTCACTAAATGAGGGAAATACACCTCTTATTTTTAGTCCCTCAATTAGCAATTTAATTGGAAATGGAACTAAGGTTTTTTTAAAATATGACGGCCTCAATCCAACAGGATCTTTTAAAGATCGTGGAATGACTATGGCCATCAGTAAAGCAAAGGAAGAAGGTCGTGAAGCAGTAATTTGTGCAAGTACTGGAAATACTTCTGCTGCAGCTGCAGCATATGCTTCAAGAGGAGGGTTAAAGCCTTATGTTTTAATCCCAGAAGGATTTGTTGCACAAGGGAAACTTGCACAAGCTTTAATGTATGGAGCTGAAATAATATCTATTAATGGAAACTTTGATAAAGCTCTTGAAATTGTTAGAGATTTATCAGCAGAACATCCCATAGAACTTGTAAATTCTGTTAATCCATATCGCATACAAGGTCAAAAAACAGCAGCTTTTGAAATTGTTGACGATTTAGGTATTGCACCTGATTGGCTTTGTATTCCAATGGGCAATGCTGGGAATATAACTGCTTATTGGATGGGGTTTAAGGAATATTCAAAAATAAAAAGAAATTTAAAATTACCTATTATGATGGGTTTTCAATCTGAAGGATGAGAAAAAGCAAAAGAGGTAAAAAAAGAGAGTAAAGGAGACTTCCAGTCGGTTACGGATGAAGAAATAATCAACGCTTATAAACTTTTAGCCAAGGAAGGAGTTTTTTGTGAACCTGCTAGCTCTGCATCTGTTGCTGGATTAATTAAAAATAAAAATAGAATCCAAAAAGAATCTACTATTGTATGTGTTCTTACAGGTAATGGTTTGAAAGACCCTGATTGCGCTATTAAAAATAATGACGCTATTTTTAGAAAAAATATTGAACCTTCATTAAAAAATATTACTAAAATATTAGGTTATTAAAAATCCAAAGAAATTAGTGTCTGTGGAAACTAATTAAAAGCAAACCTTATCTGTGGAAAAAAACATAAGGAGTAATTAAATTTGTTAATTAGTTCTTTATTGATTTAATACATTTAAATTTATTCAACAAATAAATAAATTTTTCCACTTACTTAAATATTCAAAAACAAAGTCATATAAACTACTAAATTAAAATTTCCACAATTTCCACAATAACTACTACTACTAAATTTATTATTTTTATTTTTTAGAAATATAGAATAAGACAATAAAATAATTTATTGAATTTAATTTACGAAAAAAGTATATTGTGTGTAAAAGTTCCAAATTCTGATGGAAATTATTTGCAATCAAAATGATTTAAATAATGCTATACAACTTGTAAGCAAAGCAGTTGCATCAAGACCAACTCATCCAATTCTTGCAAATATACTTTTAACCGCTGATCAAGGAACAAATAAAATTAGCCTAACAGGATTTGATTTGAATTTAGGAATTCAAACCTCTTTTGATGGAACTGTTAAAAATAGTGGAGCTATTACAATACCTTCAAAACTTTTATCTGAAATAGTAAATAAATTACCTAATGAAACTCCAGTTTCTTTAGAAGTAGATGAGACTTCAGATAATATTTTAATAAAAAGTGATAGAGGCGCATTTAATCTTAAAGGCATTCCATCTGATGATTATCCGAATTTACCATTTGTTGAGAGTGGAACCTCTTTAAATATTAACCCTAGTTCTTTTTCAAAAGCTCTGAAATCAACCATTTTTGCTAGTAGTAATGATGACTCAAAGCAATTACTGACAGGTGTTAATTTTACTTTCAAAAAAAATTATTTAGAGTCTGCTTCTACAGATGGACATAGATTGGCAGTAGCGTTAATCGGTAATGAAGAATATATAGAAACAAAAGATAACTTAACTATAAATGAAGGTGATTTATCAGTTACTATTCCAACTAGATCATTGAGAGAAATTGAAAAACTAGTATCTTTGAAAAGCTCAGAAAATTCAATAAAACTTTTTTATGACAAAGGTCAGGTAGTTTTTATTTCTTCAAATCAAATAATTACAACAAGAACCCTGGAAGGTAATTATCCTAATTATTCACAATTAATCCCTGATACATTTTCCAGGATTTTTAATTTTAATACTCAACAATTAATTGATGCATTAGAAAGAATTGCTGTTTTGGCTGATCAGCAGAGTAGTGTTGTTAAAATTAAACTGGACAATAAAGATTTAGCTTCAATAAGCGCTGATGCACAAGACATAGGCAATGCAAATGAATTAATACCAGTTTCCTACTCTGGAGATAATTTTGATATTGCATTTAACGTTAGATATCTTTTAGAAGGTTTAAAAGTTATTTCTTCTGAAAATGTTCTTTTAAAGTGTAATCTTGCAACTACCCCGGCTATTTTTGTGCCAGAAGATAATCTTAATTCTTTTACTTATCTAGTAATGCCTGTTCAGGTTCGTTCTTAACTTGAAATTACCTAAAGAAATTTTATTAAGTGAATTATTAAATTGCAGTGTTAAGGGTAATATGGTCCTTAATTACGGAAATGGTGAAAATGTTTGGATGCATCCTCCAGTTCATAGAATTTTAGGATGGTATTCTCGTCCTTCAAATTTTGATTTAAAACGAAATGTTTGGCGATTAAATCAAATTAGTCAAATAATAGATAATGAAATTTATGTGAAAGGTGAGCCAGCGATTTCTGATTTGGCAACTTTAAACAGGTTCCCAACTTTAATAGAAGCTAATCTGATAAATATTAATGGTTCAAAAATAGGAGTTATTGCTGACTTTTTATTCGAAATAAAAACTGGAAAAATTAAATATTATTTGGTTTCTAGATCTAATCCTAAGATTCCAGGTTCTAGCAGATGGAAATTAAATATTGAAAATATTAATGATCAACAACCAGGTTTAGTTTTTTGTGAAAGTAGTTCTTTAGATGATTTATTTTTAATAAAATCAAGTTTTAAAAATGAATTTTTGCAAAAAGGAAAAAAAATTTTTACTAAATTTGATGATATGAAAAATATAGCTGCTAATAGATTGGAGGATTGGCTTGAAGAAGATGAAGATATAAACCAAAAGTTAGATTTTGAAGAAAAAAGTTTTTATAATGATGATAAAACATCAAGATCTTTTAGTGATAAAAAAGAAGATGACCCTTGGATTTAAAGAATGATAAATTTTGAAAATAATGATCTATATGATCTTAATGAAGTGTTGAAAATTGAAAATTTAACAATTAATGATTACAAAGAAATTTGTAAAAGATTAAATAGAAAACCAAATAGGACTGAACTAGGAATGTTTGGCGTTATGTGGTCTGAACATTGTTGTTATAGAAATTCAAAACCTTTATTAACTAAGTTTCCCACTAAAGGAAAAAATATTTTAGTAGGTCCTGGAGAAAATGCTGGTGTTATTGATGTAGGAAATAATCAAAAACTTGTTTTTAAAATAGAAAGTCATAATCATCCTTCTGCAATTGAACCTTTTCAAGGTGCGGCAACAGGAGTAGGAGGAATATTAAGAGATATTTTTACAATGGGAGCAAGGCCAATCGCAGTATTGAACTCACTTAGATTCGGAAATCTTGATAAGCAATCAAATATTGATTTGCTTCGAGGAGTTGTATCAGGTATTGCACATTATGGAAATTGCGTAGGTGTACCCACTGTTGGAGGTGAAATTGATTTCGATGATAGTTACTCTGGTAATCCTTTAGTCAATGTTATGGCTTTAGGACTTTTAGAGACTGATGAAATTGTTTGTTCCGGAGCAAAAAATGTAGGATCACCTGTGCTATATGTTGGTAACACTACAGGCAGAGATGGAGTTGGAGGTGCTAGCTTTGCAAGTTCTGAATTAACTACTGCATCATTAGATGACAGACCTGCAGTACAAGTAGGAGATCCATTTATTGAGAAAAGTCTTATAGAAGCTTGTTTAGATGCTTTTAAGACAGGAGATGTAATTGCAGCTCAAGATATGGGTGCAGCAGGTTTAACTTGTAGTAGTGCAGAAATGGCTGCCAACGGAAATTTAGGTATATCTATTGATTTAGATTTGGTTCCTTCCAGAGAAGATAATATGTCGTCATATCAATATTTACTATCTGAATCGCAAGAAAGAATGTTATTCGTAGTGAAGGAAGAAAAAATTAAAACTCTTATTGAAAAATTTAATAAATGGGGATTATACGCCAATGTTATTGGTGAAGTAATAGCTAGTAATGAGGTAATTATTTCCCATAAAAGTAAAATCGTTGCTCAAATACCTACTTCTGCTTTGTCTGAAGACACCCCTGTGAATGTCCATAATGTGATAAGAACCCCACCTGATTATTTGCTAAAGAAATGGGAATGGAAAGAAAGTAATTTACCAGAAATAAATGATCAAAAAATATTTTCATTGAAAGAAAATAAAACTTACTCTTATTCAGAAATCATTTTAAAACTTCTCTCTAATCCTTCAATAGCTTCTAAAAGATGGATTTTTAAACAATATGACTCTCAAGTTCAAGCAAATACAGTTTTTAAACCAGGAGAATCAGATGCAGCGGTAATAAGACTTAGAGAACAAAATGAAAAAAATAAAAATAAAGTATTTTCTGGTGTTGCTGCCTCTGTTGATTGTAATAGTAGATGGGTTTTTCTTGACCCTTTTAGAGGAACTATCGCCGCTGTTGCAGAATCTGCAAGAAACGTGAGTTGTGTTGGAGCAGAACCAGTTGCTATTACAAATAACTTGAATTTTCCTTCTCCTGAAACTGATATAGGATATTGGCAACTTTCATCTTCATGTAATGGAATTTCTGAAGCATGTAAAGCTTTTGAAACTCCTGTAACTGGAGGAAATGTTTCCCTTTACAATGAATCCAAAAATAAAGAAAACGAAATTACTCCAATTAATCCCACTCCAGTTATTGGAATGGTTGGGAAAATAGATAATGTTGAAAAAGCTATTAGCAGTGAATGGAAAAATATTCATGATCAAATATGGTTAATTGGTTCTTATAAATCAGAAACAACAATTTCAGCTAGCTCTTACTTGGAATATTTTCATGGAGAAATTACAGGTCGTCCTCCAAAGTTGGATTTGGGAGATGAAAAATTTTGCCAGGGTTTTTTAAGGAATGCTATTTTAAAAAGTCTTGTAGTTTCTTCTCACGATGTTAGCGATGGGGGTTTATGCATAGCTTTAGCAGAGTGTTGTATTTTGTCAGGAAAAGGTGCAACTATAGATCTTAATAAAGATTTTAATAG
>LULO01001002.1_pt1 | contig 13929 bp, 22 predicted proteins | sample 728121 | NCBI WGS metagenome assembly LULO01 (sample SAMN03860287, study PRJNA289734) | marine metagenome | biome: seawater column; feature: ocean; material: water; isolation source: Red Sea water column Station 149 - depth 50m | place: Saudi Arabia: Red Sea | collected 2011-10-15 | depth 50 m | reverse complement strand
AGCGATTCTTCTAGCTTGCCTCCTAGAAATGCTATATTTTTCGGCCACATGGGAAGTAATCAAACTATAAGCTTGCCCCTGAAGTACTAATTCAGCAGCATCAGCTACTCTTAGTTCCATTTCTTTTTTACTAGCTCTTTTCTTTGGCATGGATTTCATTAAGGTCTAAATCTAAGCAGTAAAGTTGCATATCTTTCAAAGTAAAAAGTATTAAAGAAGCAAAAACAGCAACACTAATATTGTTGGCTTCAAGGCCAGATAATTTTTCTGCAACTATTAAAACTTCTTTGCTAATCATTTTGTTTTAGCTTTTACTTTTTTTACTTTTATTGCATCTTTATATAATTTTTGTTGTTCTAATAATTTAGATTTTCTTTCATCTAAAGATGTAACCATTGCATTTTTTTCTCTATCAATATTTATGATTTTTAAATCTATTTCTTCTAATAATTTTTCAACTTGATTTTTAACATGATCCTTTTTTATTAACTGGGGAAGTTCAGTATTTTGAACCCAATCAATATAAGAATCAGGCTGGCCAGAAAAATTAACATCACCACTTTTTATTGAATACATATCTCTGCAATGTCTTAATTTCTCAAAAGTATTTAACCACTCTTGACCATTAATCCAAATATCTAAACAGGGGTGTTTTTTCATCATGGTTGAAATCCTCCTGTTGCAATATTCAATCCTCTTACGTTTCTATATTCTCTAAGTTGTTGAGCAGCTCTATTTTTTTCTCTAAGCTCTTCAGTTTTTTTGATTAATCTTTCAGAAGCTTCTTCTCTTAATTTTTTTATTTCTTCTTGTCTGGAATGGTACCCAGAATTGCAGCCTAAAAAACTTGCCAGTTGTGGATCACCTCTTTCAATTAATGCCTTAGCTGTTAATGATAATTTTGAAGCATCAAATGGTTGTCCCCAAGTTCTCTTAGGAATATGGTCAGGATCAATATTATGTATTTTTCTGATCCTTTCTTCAATTTGTTGAGCCTTAGTTTCTTCATGCTCTTGGTTAATAAACGACTTAGCTATTAACTCATCTAAATCAGGCATAATAATAATTATTTCTACCTCTAATATATACCCTATTTATACTATTTAGTACTATTGAATTAGTTGCTATGACTACAATCTAGTAACTTAGAGGGGTTCAGGAATGCCCCTCTTTTTATTACAAAGTATAATTAATAAAAGGACTTAAAGCTAGTTATAGCAATAGATTAGATGCTTTTTATATGCTTGGACAATTCTGCACTTAATGCTGCACCCAGCAATGTTAAAATACTGTTATAAACCCTGTAATTGCCAGTATTTGCAAGGCTTTTGGCTACTGCATGGCATGCAGGGGGTCAGCGGTTCAAATCCGCTTGGCTCCACTTATTTTTTCTAGTGATACCAATAGATTTCAAGGACGATTTCGTAAAGACATAACTTTTGTACCCACTTGACCAAGCTTGTTTAGTCAATTCTGCACCCTAAAATGCACTTAAGGACATTCTTAAGTTGCTACAAAATGAAACCTTTAAATTGGGTCGAACTTACAAGACAACAAATCAAAGCTAGGCATGGTTTTGGTTGGTCAATACAAGGGATAGAAAAGCAAAATAAAGTACTAACAAAAATTGTTTATAGATTTTCTACTGGTGGAAGAACGACAGTTTTAACAGATATTGAATGGAACACTAACAACTCAAAAAAGATACAAGATTTAATAATTGAATTTGAAACTTTGATGGAAGAAAGACATGTTGATTTAAAAAAAGCTTATGAATTAATTGTTGGAAATAAAGTTTTTACAGATAAAAAAAATATTAATTGGGAAGCATTAATAAATGAATTTGTTAATGAAGAAAGAGGCAATAGAAGAGAAACAACTAAGAGAGATTTGAAGTTAAGAATGAAGCGAACTATGCAAGCTTTAAATACAAAACCATTGCCAAGAACTGGAGAACAATTATTTAAAAATTATGCTGATTTATTTTTTAATAGAACTATGCCAAAAGGTGGAGTTGGTAGAAAAAGAGATATGGGAGATTTAAGAGCATTTTTAAATTGGACGGTTCTGGAGAAAAAATATTTAGGTGTTGAATGGTTGCCGTTAACTTCAAAACAATATGCAAAATATGTTGGATCAGTTCCAAAAGGTAAGAAGAAAAAGACATCAAGAGAGCCGATTATGACGGCTGATTTTGAGATGTTATTAGAAGCATTAAAGAGAGAAAATAAGCATGGCCTAAGAGCAATATGCGTCCTCTCTGGGGTCTATGGAATCAGGATTTCAGAAATTGCTGGTATGCAAATTAAGAATGGAATTGTAGAAATTACAACTCTAAAACAGAATGAAAAAACTATGAATGAAGAGCCACATACAAGAATTGTGCAGCCGTTAAATTTGCCTAATTTACCAAAATTAGGAGAAGAAATTATTGCTGATTTAGAGTCTGGAAAAATAACATTTCCTGATCCCATTAAAAGAGCATTAGCAAAATCTAATGATGATGATGGCTATAAATTAATTGGAGAAAGATTTGGAAAATTAATAAATAGATTTTGGTTCTGGAAAGAATTAAAAACAAAATACTCTAATCTTGTGCCGTATGGTTTTAGGCATTCTTATGCGTGGAGGGGAAGTATGGAAACTGTGCCAGCGGTTCCATATAGAGTTTTAGCTGATCTTATGGGACACGATTTAGATACGCATTTGAAGTATTACGGCAAATGGTCAAATGACAAAGAAAATAAAAAACGTATAGATCAAGCCAATAAAAATATCTTGGACAAATACGCACTTGCACCTACAAATTAATTCGGCTACTCTAGTTTTAACTAAGGAGTCGGTTGTGCTTCTCTGGTTGTGCCAGAGCCTTAGCTAGAGATAGTTTGCACTTTCTCGGAATTGGACTGAACCACCCTTGAAGATAAAAAGTTTGTACTGATCTTTTTGTATTGATCTCTTCAGGTGTAGCTACGCTGGTGGGTGTCTCCGAGTATTACTGCCTCTCCTTGTGGGATAAAGAGCTTAAGCAGGGGTAAAAATAATTTTGTAGTTTTAATGAAAACTGAAGACGAGGCTGTCCTGTTGACTACAGGTAATGCAGCTGGCGTTTTGGGAGTTTCAAATAAAACTCTTAGACGCTACCGAGATATAGAAGGTGGTTTTCTAATTCAAGATAAAGAGTGGTTCTATGGTGCATTTGATAATAGTCCTATCAGGTGGGACATTAACAAGTGCAAAGAAGCTTTATCTAAAAGAAGAAAAGGATTTTCTAAATATCAGGACTTTCAATTAGCAAAAAAAATCTTGGAGGATCAAAGAAAAAAATGATCCAAAAAGAAAGACACCTGCATATAGTGCAGATGCTAAAAAAGTTGAATCCAATTCCAATAACTGGTTTTGATGATTCTGAACTACTGCAACAGGTGCAGAAATTAGTGCAGTTTGAACATTGCTGCGGATTTATTCCTATATATAAAGGAACAAAATCTCCTCCCAAAAAATGTAAGTATGCTGGCGAACCACATTCGACTCTTGAGCAAGCTTTGGGATTTGCTCCAGCTGCATTAGCAATTAGAAGTTCTAATTTATTAACTCTTGATTATGACAAAGCTAGTGCTTTTGAATATGCCGCAGAACGTGGAATTGATTTTACATTTCCTACTTGGCACATAAGAAGAACCGATCAGCTTTGGAGATACAAACAAGTATTTCTAGTTCCTGATTCATGGCTTTTTGAATTGCCAAATGGCTTTATTAAAAGAACTGTAAATTATGAAAAAGCTGGTTTAGATATTTTTCTAAATAATGCTGGATACATAATTTTTTCAGGACAGCATGCAGATCAAACTGGCTCCTATTATTCTCCAAAAGGTTTAGGTATTGATGATATTAAAACTCCACCAAAAGAGGTCTGGGATTTAGTATTAGAAATTTCTAAAAAGGAAGAATCTAAAACAAGGACAAAAAGATATAGTCCCAACTGTAGAAGTAAAAGGCTTAATCCTTGTCCCATTTGTGGGAGAGATGAAAGGCTCTGGTGTTCTGAAAGTGATTCAGGACTTATTTGGTGTTTTAATGGCTCAACTTTTAATGCTGAACTTAAACATGGATCTCTAAATATTGGAGATGTTGTTAATGGTTATGCGTTGGTAGGTCAAAGCGATATTTGCAATACTTTCAAATTGCATAAACCAAATACAAGAAAAATTTGTAGGCCAACAAGAAAAGGGAGGGTTGTTAGTGCTAGATAAAAAGTATTTGGATTCATTAGAAGATGATGCAAAATCTTTTGCTGAATTAGTCCAAGCTGCAAAGTATTTAATTGAAGAGAAAAAGCCAGCTTTTCAAAGAAATGATTTGTTAAGAGCTATGGCTCAAGATATGAAATTGCCAGTTAGTAATACAACTATCTGGAAGATTTTATCTACAGCTAGAAGAGAAATTAATGGTACTTCTGAAGGAGATGATCCTGAAGTTGATTTAAAAATTTCTCCCAATAAATGGCTTTGGGAAGGATTAATTCAGGAAGGCACATTGAACTTAATTGTTAGTTTGCCGAAGGTTGGAAAGTCATCTTTAATTGCGGGCTTTCTTGGTGCAATGACTAGAGGGGAGTCTGAGTACTGTGGCAAAAATATTAATTCAAAATCAAGACCTATTATTCTTGGTGGTGTTGACCAACCATTAGAAGATTGGGCTGAAATATTATGCCCAGTTGGATTAATGCAAAGAACTGGTAAAGATACAGTTAAATTTCTTGAGCCAATAATGAAAGCTTGGCATAAGGGCAACCCTATTCATTTAACTGAAGAGGATATTGAAAAGCTTTATCAATATGCATTGCAGTATCCAAAAAGTATTTTCTTTATGGACGCATTTGCAAGTTTGATTCAAGGCATGGGTCTTGATGAAAACCATGTTGATTCTGTTGAACCAGTACGAATGCTTTATGAAGCGTTAGCTGCAACTGATGCAACAATTATTTTGCTACATCATGCAGGTGGAACAAACTCTAATGAAAGAGCAGTTAAAGCTAGTCGAGGAACTACAGCTCTACCAGCTGAAGCTTCAACGATTATCAACTTAGCCCACTTAGTTCCAGATGATAAAACTGATAATAGAGTTGTATTAACTACTGGCGGTAGAAATTCAAAAGCTATCGAAATGGTTATTGAACAAGTTGAAAGATCATGCTGGGTTGATCTTGGAAGTAAAGCTGAGATTAATGAAAGGCAAAGATTAGAAAAAGCTAGAGCAAGTCTTACTGAAAGACAACTCCTAGTTTTGACATTTGTTGAACAGCGAAAAGATGAGCATGGATTAAATACAACTTCTACTGATCTTGTTGAAAAATACAATGATGAATTTGGTGGTGATAAGTCAAAAGCTTTAACATCTCTCAAATCATTAGAAAATAAAAAATTGCTCAAATCTAAAAAACGTACTGGATCTGAGTTTTATTTTTTTCCTCCAGAATGAGCCTCTTTCAAGTTACCTATTTAGCCTATTTAAATACCCTAAATAGGTTAAATATGTACTTTTAGAGAGGTACCCCTGCCTACTATGCAGTAGTAGTTATCATCTCAAATCCTTGATACAGCTTGTAAGGTTAACATTTTTGTGAAGCTTAAAGTGCAGAATTAGGTGCGACATTATTTGAAAATTTATGATATATCTAATTTATGGAATGCCACCCAATACCTCAAAGAAAAGACTGGTACATTTGCAGTAGAAAACCAATAATCTGCCCCCATTGCGGTGAGAAGAAAGTAAGAAAAGCTGTTCTTGGCTATCCAACAGAAGAAGATTTTATGAACGAAAATATTTATCTGGTCGGCTGCTTGCCCGATTTTCCCGTTGAAAGAAATTGGGGTTGCAGAAATTGTGATGCAGCTTTTTTCAAAGATAATAAATTTAATCGAGGCCGTTTAGATATGGTTGCTCATAGAGATAAAGATGGAAGATTAAGGCTTGGTTATCCTGATGAAATAACTCCAGAATCAATAACTCCTAATGAAATCCCTTTTTAACAATGAAACGCTTACAAGTACCAAAAAATAAGTTTCTAAAATTACTTATAAATGTTGGATTTATAGTTGGCTGGTATTTCCCAGTTAGATTTATTTATGTGCCAATTCAACAAAAAATAATTTGGTCTTTTGATAAGTTTGCCAATCCTTATGAATTGCAATATAACCTTCTAGCATTGCTTGTGCTTTTTGTTCCAATGATTCTTGTGACTAAAAATCTTTGGTTTTCTAAAAGAATCTAATATTAATTCTTTTCCATTAGGAATATCTAAAATATTTCCTGAATAATTATCAAGAATTGATTTAGTAGTACGCTGTCGATCTTCCATGTTTGAATCTATGGTTGTGGTTTACGTCTTAAGGACATTTAATATTTTTGCTGTCATTTCTGGTTTATTTAAGTCCCCTTCTTCAACATCTTGTTTTAGTAAAAGGTAGGCATCAGCAGCGATTCTTCTGGCTTGCCTCCTAGAAATGCTATATTTTTCGGCCACATGGGAAGTAATCAAACTATAAGCTTGCCCCTGTAGTACTAATTCAGCAGCTTCAGCTACTCTTAGTTCCATTTCTTTTTTACTAGCTCTTTTGCCCATGACACCTAATGAAATTTTTTTCAAAGCAATACATATCCATATCTCTCAAAGCCAAACGAAATGAAGCGGCAAACATTCCAACAGTAAAGTGATCTACTTCAGCATTTGCCAAATAATTTGCATCTCGTAGGACTTCTTTGGAGATCATATGAAAGATTCAATTAATTGCTTACGATCTTTTAACTTGTCCAACTCTTGCACTAGGTAAGTGTTTTGAAGTTCACGTTCTCTGTTAGCTATAACAAGATTCATTTGATCGAGATGGTCAGAAATCCTCTTTTTATAAACTGGCTGTTTAGCTAATTCTTCTAAATGATCTCTCATCTCAATGAGTTTGTTATAAACGAATCTATAATCTTGAGCCTCTAATGGAAGCCAGCCAAAACATGGATGATTTTTGCAGAATCTCATCTTATTAACCTGTGTTGTGTAATGTTATGAGTTTGATTCCAGAGCAAATCTTTCTCACGTTGTCTTTTTCTCTCTTGATTCTTATATGCAAGTTCCTCAGTCTGAGCCTTCATGCGATCAATCTGTTGCTGTCTTGCAGTTTCAGCCTCTTCAACTCTTTTAAAATATCCATCAGCAATATTTAAATATGCGGCTAGTTGGCGATCTTTGGCATTTATTAAATGCTTCAATGTCAAACCCATTGCTGCACCATTTACAGGTGTTCCATATGGTCTCTTAGGAAGTAACGCTGATGCACCTTCAATACTTTTAATGCGATTCTCTACTTCTCTAGCTGTAGATTCAATCTTTTCAGATTCATTAAAAGCATTATGTAGCTCTTGCTCAAAAACAGACATAACGTAGGCTATAACTGCTTTATTTATAGCATTAAATAATATAAATTGGTACAATTTGTTTAGTTCTACCAAGGGTTGTCGGCGTAACCAATCCTCTCTTAATTAACATTTAATGTTCGTCTAAAATGTTATTAAAGATTATGGTAGAACCATTAATACGACTAAAACCTGACCCTTCCCTTGAGGGGATTACTTAGCTCGCACTAACTATCGCACTAATTAGTTAACACTTAGTAATATTTACCCCTAAACTTCAGTCATACCAATAGCTTTGAAATAATATATGATCCCTTGGTAAGGGAGAGGCCCCGAGTTCAATTCTCGGCGAGGGCATAGCCCAAAGCCCAACTACCGCAAGGGTTTTAAAGAATTTAGAGAGAAGAAAATATACACTCCACTTCAAGTACTTATAAGTGAATATATGGACATATTGAGCAAATCGCACTAATATTCGCACTAATAGCACTAATCAAATGGCTAGTAGTAGCAACAATTCTTGGGAAACAGACTTAAGAGATCAAATTCGCACTAATTTTGGTCAAGGATGGCTTGTGAATGGCGAGAAAAGTGGCAAGACTAAAATCCTTTATGTTTACAATGAAGGGCTTGGTAAGGCCAATAAGAGAACGTCTGTGACAGTTCCTATTAAATGGAAGAAATCTTCTAGTTTAGATATTCAAAATGCAATTAAATTTATAAAACCATTAGTAGTTAAAGAAAACCTACCTCTTAGTGAAGCTGGTAGAAGGTGGAAGTCTCAATTTATTGGAGATGATATAAAAACACCTAATAAAGCATGGCAAGATTTTTTAATTGTTCCTCCAAAACATTTCTATCCACAGAAGGAATACGATAAAGCTTTTGCAGAATATGAGGCCACATTAAAGGCTTCAAAAGTTGACCAATTTATGACTACATTAGGATTTCTTAGAACACCAACTAAGAAAAAATATTGGACAAGAATACAAATATTTTTAGAGGTAATGAATAGCAGACCAGCACCTAATACAGGAACAGAATTAGTAAAAAAATGTGTTGCGAAATTAAAAGAAGATATCACTCCAGATGAGAAAAAAAGATATATAGACACATGGTGCAAAATATTAACTTATGGCATCAAAAGACATTCAATGAATGATAAAAGATGGCAACCTCCAGAAGATGATTACAGAAAAGAATTAAAAGGTATTTCTACAAAACCTAAAAAAGCATCACTTACTCCTTTTGTAAAAGAACATGATTTATTGAGATTATTAGATGACCTTGAATCAACTGACCCTGAGATGTTTTTAGCTACTGGATTAATATCAATTTTTGGTTTAAGACTTTCTGAACTTGCACAACTTGAAGTAAGAGGTGGGAAGTTATATGTAGGTCAAATAAAAAATAATTTAAATACAACTAACCAAGATATACAAGATTCAAGAAGAGTATTTGCTATGGATTTAGTTGAAAAACCAAATCTTGGAGAAAAATTAATTCAACTATATAAATCTCAATTAATAAAACTACCAGCAACAGTTTTAACACAAATTGCCAAGGCGGATGAAGTAGAGGGTTATGCAAAAGTTGGTAAGGCTTTTTCAAAAAAATTAGAAAAACATCCAATATGGAAAGAGATTGTAAAAACTAATTCTGATATAACTCCATATAGTCTCAGGCATAGGTTTGCCCATCAATGTCATAAAGGTTCTAGGTATCCAATATCAGTAACAGACGCAGCTTCAGCAATGGGTCACACACCAGATGTTCACAACGGAAGTTACGCAAGATATACAGATGAAATGACTGTTGAAAGAGCATTTAAGTTACATAACGAAGAGAGGGTTACATTATGAATTGCAGAAGTATTCCAGAGAGAGATGATTGGTTTCTTACAGATCGAAAACCTACCATCTGCCCAAGATGTGGCCAGAAGGAAGTAAGAAAAGCTGTATTAGGTTATCCAACTGAAGAGGACTTTCATAATGACAATATTTATCTAATTGGCTGTATTCCAGACTTTCCTATTGATAGGACTTGGGGCTGCCGACAATGTGACGCTGCATTTTTCAAAGACACTCCAAGAAATAAAGCTGCACTTGGTGGTTTAGTTCCCCATCAATGGCCTAAAGATTAAATATTTCGATTGTATAAGCACTTGGTGGTTTAGTTCCCCATCAATGGCCTAAAGATTAAATATTTCGATTGTATAACTAAGTACTTATAAGTTCTGGTAAACGTGACTATATTATTAGCAATGAATGTTGATGACCTAGTTGCGTTCATTCCACTAGGTACAACTGCATTAATCAATGTTGTTTTGATTGGTGTTTCTGATAGTAATTGAAAGATGTCTGATATTCACGTTCCTTAAGGAGTGTTTTTAATGGTCGATTCAAAAATTAAAAAACCTAATATTAATAAAAAAAAGCTCAATTCCATAAAGTTCAAACAGAACCAATCTCCTATTGAAATTTATGAAATTATTAGGGGCTATTATGCTTTCTTTCAATTAAGTGAATGGAGGCAAAATAATTTAATAGACGAAGTTTTAAAAAGATTTGAGAATCAACCAAGAAACGTAAAAGCACTAATTAAACAACAGGGCATATATTCGAGGTTAATCGAATGTCAGCAGAAGAAAAATGGCTCAAAACAAGTGACGCAGCCCACCACTTAGGCGTTAGCCAATGGTACTTAAAGCAATGTAGAGATTGCTACGAAGATGGTTTTCTAATTGAAAGAGAACATTACATCCTTGGTGCTAGTAGAACAGCAGCCATCAGATGGAATATTAATGCTGTATTGGATGCTTTCCATGAAAGAGGAAAAATTATCCAAGAAGGTCGCAAGTTAGTTAAAGAATTAACTGGTAAATAATATGTTAAATCCTCAAGACCACTCCCTACCGAAGGGATTAGATTCTAGTGCCAAATCCATTGCAAATACTGGGTTTAATACTGACACTAATTACAAATTAGGGCGAAAATTAGTGCAAGAGTTGATTGATTCTGGGATTCCAGTTCATAATCAAAACTTTTTAAATTATCGAAACGTCAGTAAGGAACAGGCTTTTGAACTAATTGGAATGAAACTATCGGGATGGGTAGTTCTATACATGGACATTAATGGAAAACCATTCCTACATGATGGACAACCCTTCTATAGATTGAAGCCTGATGCTGGCCAACTAACTGGCCATGATGCACCTAAATATTTAACTAAAAAAGGTGCTGGTAATAGGCCATACTTCTCTCCATTTTTGGAGGCTAAACATATTAGTGAAGTTAGGGATGTAATTATTACTGAGGGCGAAAAGAAAACTGATTGTTTAACTTTGCATGGATTCCCAACTATTGGACTAGCTGGAGTCTGGAGTTGGAAAGATCGCAGAAGTGAAGGGATGTTGCCTGAGTTAGAGAAAATTAATTGGAGAGGTCGCAATGCTTTTATTGTTTTTGATTCTGATGTAGTAACTAAGGATTCAGTAAAAAGAGCATTGAAAGAGCTATCAACTGTATTAACTCTAAAAGGTGCAAATGTTCGAGTGACTACATTACCTTGTGACCTTGATGGAACTAAAAATGGGGCTGATGATTTCATTGTTAAATATGGCAAAGAGGCATTAAGCCATCTTTTATTAATTTCCAGAAATAGCCATAAAAACAGAAAATTTATATGGAATGAAGAGCCAATTAAATCCCATCATGTAGCAGTAATAGCTAGTTCAGTATTTAGTAGTTTGTATGCGACAAGACCTGTTCTCGGTCTATATAGATGGGTGGGAACAAGGTGGGAACACTTAAAAGAAAAACCAATAACCGCAATAGATGTTCCATTACATAAGTGGCTCGATCATATGGGTTGGGAGAGAAGGGAATCAGGTTTTCTTAAATCAGTTAAAGAGGAACTATTAGTAAGACTTAAAGCTGAAAAGTGGAATCCATCTCATTTAATGAGTTTTAAAAATGGCACTTTTAACGTAAATACCCAAAAATTTATACGCTGCCATGATCGAAGGGATTATTTAACCCATGCTTTTGACTTTAAATATGATGAGGATGCTAAATGCCCCAAATGGGAAAGTTTTTTAAATGAGATTTTTTCTAATAATCAGGAATTAATTAATTTATTAAAAGCAGCCTTTAAATGGTCAATTTCCCCAAAAGATACAACAAGACCTTTTCTTATTGAATTATTTTTTGATTTGAATGGGAGGAGAGGTTCAGGGAAGGGAACTACATTAGAAGTTTTAATGGCTGTAGCTGGAGGGAAGGAAGCTTATGGAATATTTAGAACATCATCTCTTAGTAATTTAAATGCTCGATTTGGATTAATTGGTAAAAAAATAGCAATAGACCCTGATGCCTCAGGTCATATCTCTGATGCTGGAGTATTTAATTCAATAACTACTAATGAACCAGTTGAAGTAGAAAAAAAATATGTTGATAGAGGTTTTGAGAGATTAGGTGTTGTTATATGGAGGTCATTCAATGACAACCCATCCGCATCAGGTGGAGGAGTTGAAGGTATTGGGAGAAGAATGGTTACTTTTAAATTTACTAAGGTAGCAGCCAACCCAGATTTACAACTTAAAAATAAATTATTTGAAGAGGTCGAAGGTATTTTTCAATGGTGCTGGAATTTGGATGATAACGAAATGATGCAGATTCTAAAAAATAGAGGAAATATTGATGCAGTTACTGAGGCAAGTATTGAGAACCAATTAGAGAATCAACCAGTTTTACAATTTATTTTTGAATTAGCTGATAGTGATTCAATATTAAAAATTAAGGCAACTGATCTTTATTTAAGATTTAAGACTTGGTGTGACGATACTGGTAAGGGCAAATTAAGCCAAACAAAATTTGGAAGAGAACTTTCAAAAATGGATGGTTTAGTTAGTAAGAAACCAAAAATGGATGGTTTTGAATATTCAATTAGTCCAAAAACTAAATTTGATTTTGCTAGATACTTTGGCATTACCAATAATGAACAGTTGAACCCTCCATCATTGAAGGTTGCCAGCCCTAACCCTCCATCCTCAAATCCTCCTTCTGGTGGGGAGAATAAAAAATCTATGGATAGTATGGATAGTTCAAACAATAAAAATAGTTTTAAAAATAAAAAAGACTATATAAATAAGAAAGAATTTTCCCAACAAACCCTCCAAACCCTCCAACCCTCAATAAATGGTTCAGCATGGGATACAGAGTCAGACGAAGATGACCCATATTGGGGCTGAATCCCTCACTTAGGGAGTGGTTAATTAGCTAAATCTATTGGCAACACTACATTTAGTTTTGAAACTACTCTAATTAGTGCGGATACTAGTGTGATTGGGGCTATAATAGGGCTGTAATGGCTTTCCCATGGAAACTATCATTGATTACGTTATGAGGCTTGAGGAGGAAAAATCTATGGATGCTCTTGATCTCTGGACTAAGAAAAATATTAGAAATTACTTAGGCGATTCAGATGAGAAGAATGACAAGAGATACCCTCCATCAATGCAAAAAATTAGAAAATTAATAAGAGAGGAAGATAAAAAAACAAAAAAAATGGGCGGAGTTATTGATTGGAATTATCTTTTAAATCACGTTGATTCAGAGTTTTAAAATCTAATATTTTTTCATTCCCATTAGGAATATCTAAAACATTTCCAGAATAGTTATCAAGAATTGATTTAGTTGTAGTACGCTGTCGATCTTCCATGTTTGAATCTATGGTTATGGTTTACGTCATGGGTATCAAGGCCAATTAGTCTCATTAATACCTTGGCATTAGCGGCCACAGCACTATATTGTTTCCTCTGCATTGCATGAAACATGGCATTTTCGAGTACATTAACGATTTTTGCTGTCATTTCTGGCTTATTTAAGTCCGCTAGCGATTCTTCTAGCTTGCCTCCTAGAAATGCTATATTTTTCGGCCACATGGGAAGTAATCAAACTATAAGCTTGCCCCTGAAGTACTAATTCAGCAGCTTCAGCAACTCTTGATTCCATTTCTTTTTTACTGGCTCTCTTCGACATTTTCTAAACCTCCCATAATTACAAAAAGATTGACCTCTCTAATCACTAATAGGGTTATGAATTGGAGGATGAGGACAGTCATTAAATCAGCTTCAGCCCCTTGCACTACTCGAACCCAATTTTTAGTGTCATCAGAAAACATTTAGATGAAAGATTCAATTAATTGTTTTCGATCTTTTAATTTGTCGAGTTCTTGAACTAAATAGGTATTTTGAAGTTCACGTTCTCGGTTAGCAATAACAAGATTCATTTGATCGAGATGGTCAGAAATCCTCTTTTTATAAACTGGCTGTTTAGCTAATTCTTCTAAATGACTCAATGCCCATTCTTCAAAACCTGAGGGAAACCCTGAGGAAGTATCCCCCGCTTTAAGATCGGCATCTCTCATCTCAATGAGTTTGTTATAAACGAATCTATAATCTTGAGCCTCTAATGGAAGCCAGCCAAAACATGGATGATTTTTGCAGAATCTCATCTT
>LULO01000810.1_pt1 | contig 14024 bp, 31 predicted proteins | sample 728121 | NCBI WGS metagenome assembly LULO01 (sample SAMN03860287, study PRJNA289734) | marine metagenome | biome: seawater column; feature: ocean; material: water; isolation source: Red Sea water column Station 149 - depth 50m | place: Saudi Arabia: Red Sea | collected 2011-10-15 | depth 50 m | reverse complement strand
GATAGATGTGTTTTAAAGCTACTAAAAGCCTCTGAGCTATTCTATTCAGACTCAGAAATAGAGCCAAAAACACAACAAGACAAGCCAAGCAGAAAAGAAAAGTCCGAACAGGAACTAGACAATGCTTAGATATTACAATTTATCGGCTAGTCAGTTCTTAGATTATTTGGGATTAAACAAATACATCAAGGGCAAAGGATCAGACGGCAAAAGAAACACTAGACTGTCTATGGATAAGCAAGGAATAAGACCGGAAATGTCTGATTTTGTGCTACCTTATGCTGAGTTCGGTAAAGAACACGAAATCGATGGCTTAAAATTCTATGCCAATTATAGAAAAAAAGACAGTTCTAGCCAACATAAAGGCAAAGGAAGTGAATTTGATTTCATACTTGGTAATCAAAAATCTTTTGAAATACATAATTTTGAGAAAAATGATAAAGGATCGGTCAGTTTATCGGCAACACCAGATGGCTTAACAGATTGCTTTCAAAGTGCTGTGGAAATTAAGTGCGGTAAACTCGGAAAAGACGTTTACACCACACAAGAGATTTTAAGTAAATATGCCACACAGATTTTTGGGCAACAATGGGTGCTTTCAACACTTGGATATCCTATCAAGCGCACACATTTTGTTAATTGGTCGTTTGAGAAGAAACAAGTATTTGAGATCAAGCCATGCCACGAATACCAAAAATATTTAATTAATGAGTTAGAAACTTATGCCAAACATTTATTAGACGATAAGGAGTTTACACGAAAAACTCCCTTATATAACAATGACTTACATGATAAGTTAGAACTCATATACGAGGAGGATTAGTATGGACTTGCATACACTATTAATGGTTAAACAAAAATTTGATGATCATAAACACAATTCAGATATGTTTGTGTCCTGGTTAATCAGAAGTATTAATACTGAAACAGATAGATTGGAGGAATATTATGGACAAAATGTTGATAATGCTAAACAGGATTAAAAAAGATAAAAATCTTGTAGATAGCCAAAAGAAAATTCTCTTAAAAGAGATCATATCAAAAGAACTTAAATCAAAACTTAAACAGTTAGGAGTAAACAATGCCAAATAAATACATAAAACTTTTTATAAATCAAAATGACTTTGGAAATATTGTCGAAAGCATTTATAAGCAAAAAGAAATGATTGAGAAGAACACAGGAAAATCTTGTAGACCATTTCTTAGCAACAATAAATTCAAGCCAAGAGAGGACATTGTCTTAAAAGCGGATCAAACCTATGCAATTACTGTTTGGTGGAATGAAAAAGACGATAAAAAAGATTGTACTATATCAATTAAAGAAGTAGATAGTGATGAAATGCCAAGAACGTACAAAAACAAAGACGAGTTAGATTTTTCTAACATTAAAGATAATATACCATTTTAAAGGAGTAATAATGAATTATAGACAAGAAAACTATGCCAGGATCAGAAAAGTTGAGACCAAATCGTACCTAAACAACAGGAAAGCCTATCTTTTGAGGTCAAAAATGCAGCATTTACGAGGGAAAATAGCCTATGAAATGCTTTCAGATAAAGATAAGGCTAAATGTGATAGGAAAGTCAAAAAAATTATTGACCAATGAAATATATCTGTGGTAGTGTTTAAAACATGGGGTAGATAGCTTAACTTTGGATTTTAGTTAAGGCAAGATTAAAAAGTCCTACCTATCTACCCTCAAATAAATCGGAGATATATTATGAGTAAGGATAAAAGACCAAAACATAAAACATTTAGAGTAGTCGAAGAATATAATGTGCAAGTCTCATTCGATGTAGAAGTACCTGTAGTCTATGACGACGGTGATCCTTTGGCGTACGTTAAGAAGGGAGATTGTTATGTTCCTCCAGAAGACGTAGTAGAGGACTATAAACATGACAAAGTAGGTGAAGATTGGGAATTTTTGGGAACATTAGAAACAAAGGAGGTATAAAATGAAAACAGTTAGAACAATATTTTATATAGATAACCCTATTAACCATGCTTTTGACAAGACAGTAAAAGATGTCATTAAAACAAGCTATTGTGGTACAACAGATTTAAGTATGGAAGAATGGCTTATACAACACAACGAAAGTAGAGGGGCTGATATTAATAATAAAGATGGAGAAGAAAATGACGTTAGATGGGAAGAAGAAGATGAGTTTCTAGTATATGAAACCAAAATATAGGAGAAAGATGATGAGTAAAGGAGACACAAGAAGAAAAAGCCAAGTATCTGATACTCAATTTACTAATAATTGGAACACTATTTTTAAAGGATCAGATATGCCAAGCGATTTGCTGCAAAAATTTACCGCATATTGTAATGAAATCAATTCAATTAGGCATAAATACAATATGCCAAGCAAAGTATTCACCAGAAATGACCAACTAAGGTTTATAGAACATAACAAACTAGCCAAAACTAGCCAAACTTAGCCAAACTTAGCCAAATATTTGCCAAAACTAGCCAAATACTATTCAATCTATCTAGCATAATTCAATCTAAAAATCTTTAGAATTAAATAATAGTCAATTAATTCAGTAAATAAAAAAAATATTTATTTGTGTAAAATATGTGTATAATACAAATATAATTAAATATTATGAGAGGGCTAAAAATGGAATATATTAAAATAAGTGTAGGAAATGGTAAAATGCAAGGTTTATCTAGCATTAATACTAATACTATGACTAATTTATATTGTTTACATAAATGTAGTTTTAAAGGCAAATGTTATAGTAAAAAGCATATAAATAGATTCAGAAATAATGCTGATGCTTGGCAGTTGAACTCTGATAGATTATCTAATTCAATTATTGATTATGATCTATTACCTAGATTTTTTAATACTAAGGTCATAAGGTTTCATAGTCATGGTGAATTAATTAACAATACTCATTTAATAAATTATATAAATATATGCAATAAAAATGATGATGTTACTTTTACCCTATGGACTAAACAATATCAGTTAGTAAAAGAGTGCTTTAAAACAAATAAAAAGCCAGATAATTTAATACTAATTTTTAGTAATTCAAAATTTAATGCACCAATGAAAAAAACACCATTATATTTTGATAAAACTTTCAATGTCATTACAAAAGATAGCCAAATAAAACCTAATTGTATTGGTAAGTGTAAAGATTGCATGATCTGTTATACAAAAGATAGTAAAGAAACACAAATAATCGAGGTATTGAAGTAATGTACATTCATTCAATCTATCAAGCATTGAAAATAATTGTAGGTGCTATTCTTAGTATTATTCTCTTTTTCGGTATTTCTATTATATTTTTACAGCTTGATCTTTTATTGAATATCTAGTTATTGAACGAATATAATATATATGATATATATAATATTAATCAAAAAAAATGGGAATGATGAGCTATAATTACAACGTGAAACCTAAACCTTTAAGCGTTTTTAAAGATGATCTAGGTTTAGAAGTTTTAGATTATAATATTAGAAAAGTAGATGGTGATATCATTAATGGGAATCAATTAGATAGTTATGTCATATATTCAGCATGTAAATATAAGAATGATGTACTAGCATTTATTGGTTTAATTAACTATGACTTAATTAATAAAAGAGTTTTTTGTAAGATCATGGATGAAACAGTAGAGCCATTTTATTACGATATGAAAAAATCGGTATTTAATAAACTTACCGATATCAAAGAATATCCTAATGCTATCGCTTGGCGGTCAAAAGTATCAAAAAACTTTAAATAAAATCGAGGTTAAAACAATGAAAAAAATAAAATACAATAATAAAACAATACCCATGCCATTTAATGACATGGCTATCTATCAACCTGCTAAAGAATTAGTCAAAGTTTCTAACAGGTTTACAGGTGAAACAGTAGAAATACCTAATTTTGCATTAAGTGTTTATGATGTCATTATGGGTTGTGAAATGATGAATTTATGGAATAAACACGCTAAAGGGTTGTCATGGTTTAGGAAATACTTTCCTAAAGAATATTTAGTTATATTAGACTAGATCATAACCATATAATAAAAAGCCATTATATTAATTTATAATGGCTTTTTTATTGCACGATATAGATTTATCATATATATTAATATTAATTAATAAATATGAGGGCAAAAGATGACTAAACCAGAAATACAAAAAAAGATTGAGAAGTGTAAAAAATCGCTTGAATGGTACAAAAAAAATGTTAAACCAGAAATACTTGAAGACAAAGACAATGTAATACATATCATTATAGGTGAATATCGCTTTCAACTGATGATGTATCAAAATATGCTAGATAGCTAAAATATCATCATATAATCATATTAAAGCCTCTTTATTGAGGCTTTTTTATTTGTCTAGTCTAATAAAAAATATCGCTAATATTTGGCTAATATAGATCAATCAGAAAACGCCGAAAGTCCTTTAAACATGGCTACTGTATCAGAAACTCATATATACCAACACTACTAAGCATTACTTATATCTGTTATTTGTCATTTATTGGTTATTTGGTTTTTCTTACATAGGTTAAAAAGACCTATAGCCACGCATACACATACCAATATATTTATCTGGTACTAGGTACTATGTATATGATTTAAACTTGATTATGGGCATTGTAGAAGTTTCTAGGATGTCATTTGCTGATTAGTCTAGCCACAGATCAGGCGACCCCCATGCAACAACAAGTATATGTGTGTAGTCTCATTCATATTCTCTTGGAAGAAATAGAGTGTATATTTGATACCACTAGATGTTGTGTTTAAAACAAAATAAAACACAAGATGTAGTTGAAATCCGAAAAAAAAGGCATAAAATAGGATGTGGATAACTATGTCTACTGAAAACCAAAGAATAGAAGAAATAATATCCACCTTAAAAACTCGGCAGCAGACCAATCGGCTCAACTACTATGAGCCATACAAGTTTCAACAAAGATTTCATCAAAGTGGATCAGAAGCCAACCAAAGGTTGCTGATGGCAGCAAACAGGGTGGGCAAGTCCTATGTAGGGGCTATGGAGATGGCTATCCATCTAACTGGCGAGTACCCAAAATGGTGGAAAGGCAAGAAGTTCAAAGAGCCCATAAAAGCATGGGTATGTGGTGCAAGTAATGAAACCACACGAGATATCTGCCAAAAAGAGTTATTTGGGCAACCAGACAACCCAAGAGATAAGGGGAAGGGGTCTATTCCTAAGCATCTCATAGGAGAAACGACAAGGAAACCAGGTGTGCCAAATGCACATTCATCGGTGCTTGTAAAACATAGAACAGGTGGGTGGTCTCGTGTTGCCTTCAAAGCATACGAAATGGGTGCTGAAAAATTTATGGGGGAGAGTATTGATCTTATATGGCTCGATGAAGAACCACCACAAGACATATACTCTCAATGTATAACCAGAACACTTGACAAAAAAGGTCAGGTATACATGACATTTACCCCAGAATCAGGCATGACAGAGGTTGTGCAGAACTTTACATCGAATTTAAAAGCTAGACAGTCATTGATTACAGCAGGTTGGGAAGATGCAGAGCACCTAACCGATGACATGAAAGAGCAGATTTTACAAGCCCTACCACCTCACGAGAGAGATATGAGGTCAAAGGGCATACCAATGATCGGAAGTGGGCTCGTATTTCCGATTGATGAGGACAGTTTGACCTGTGAGCCATTTATCATACCCTCTCATTACCCCCGCATCGCAGGTCTCGATTTTGGATATGACCACCCTACAGCAGTAGTATGGGTGGCATGGGATAGAGACAAAGATATCGTATACATCTACGATACCTACAAAATGTCGAAACAAACACCTGATTATCATGCAGGACACATCAATGATAGAGAAGGCAGTCACAGTCACTATATACCGATTGCTTTTCCTCACGATGGATACCAACATGATAAGGGGTCAGGGATTACATTGGCAGAGCAATACAGAGCAGCTCATGTCAATATGTTGCCATTTCACTTCGAGAATCCACCTGCATTAGGTGAGAAGAAAGGTGGTAACTCAGTTGAAGCAGGGATCATGGATATGCTGTCTCGTATGGAGCAGGGCAGATTTAAAGTATTTAACACCTGTTATGACTGGTTCGAGGAATACAGGTTATATCATCGTAAAGATGGCAAAATCGTTAAAATTAAAGATGACATCATGTCTGCTACACGATATGCAGTTATGAGTCTAAGACACAGTACAACAGAGACATCTAAGTGGAATAGCAAAGGCAGACTAGGACCAGATGTCGCAATAGTTTAGGAGACAACAATGGCAGCACCATTACTAGGATTTTTAGGAAGAAGGGCAGCATTAGCATTGAGCAAAAACAAAAAAGCAAGAGAAGCACTTACAAAACCTGTGGGTCAGTTTCTTTCAAGGAGAGCAAAGTTAGCAACAGGTGCTAAAGAATTAAAAAAAGAGGGTTTAAAAGGGTCAAGGTTTAAAAAAGGAAAATAATGGCTAATTTAATAGCATCACCTGCTCAAATGGCACTCAGAAAAAGAATTACAAACACTAAAGGCAAAGAATGGCAAAAAAACCAAGAAAAATGACTGAAGATGAATTAGTCTCGCAACTAAACTCTGAGATATATGGGGCAACTGGTTACGCAAACACAGAACTGTCCAATCAAAGAGAAGAATCCATGAAATATTATCTTGGTGAGAAGTTTGGTAATGAGATTGATGGCAGATCAGAGATTGTTACAACTGATGTAAGAGATACTGTAGAGTATATTATGCCATCTTTGATGCGTATTTTTACAACACATCACAACATAGCAGAGTTTGAGCCACAAGGACCAGAAGATGTTGAGATGGCACAACAAGCTACTGACTACTGCAACTATGTATTTAATCGCCAAAATAATGGATTTAAGGTGCTCTATGATGCCTTTAAGGATGCACTTATAAGCAAAACAGGTGTTATCAAGCATTTTTGGGAAGAAAAAGAAGAAGTATTTACAGAAACCTACACAAATCTTACAGAGATCGAATATCAATCTATACTTGCTAACGATAACTATGAAGTTATAGAACACACAGAAACAGTCGTACAAAAAGCAGTCACAGATGATTTTGGAACTTTAGTAAGCCCAAAAGTTGTAGAACACGATGTTAAAGCCAAATTTTATAAAAGTAGTGGACAAGTCAGAGTTATGGCAGTACCACCAGAAGAATTTTTAGTTTCACGCAGAGCACCATCACTAGAAGATGCAGACTTTGTATGTCATAGGGTCAAAAAATCTGTAAGCGATTTGATTGCAGAAGGATATGATCCAAAGATTGTCAATGACATACCAAGCTATGACCAATCAGAAGCAGAGATGAATGAGGAAAGATTGGCAAGATTTAGCTTCGATGATGACTCTGTACCACCTTCAGAGGGGTCTGGACCAAACAAAAAAGTTTGGATTGATGAGTGTTACATTCGTATCGACTTCGATAACGATGGTATAGCAGAACTAAGAAAGATTACCAAAGGTGGTAACTACATCTTAGACAATGAAGAAATCGACATGATTCCTTTCTCAGCTATCTGCCCATTACCGATACCTCACAAGTTTTATGGCATGAGTATTGCTGATACTGTTAAAGACATACAGCTTATCAAGTCTACAATCATGCGTAATCTGTTAGACAATATGTATCTAACTAACAATGCACGATATGCAGTCCTTGCAGGACAAGTAGAATTAGATGATTTATTAACTTCGAGACCAGGTGGTATTGTCAGAATGAGAGCACCAGGTGCTGTTACAGCACTACCAACACCTCAAATACAACCTTATGCGTTCCAAATGGTTCAGTATTTAGATGGGATAAGAGAAGAAAGAAGTGGTGTTTCAAAAATGACACAAGGTCTCAATCCTGATGTTTTAACATCTCATGTAACATCAGGTGCGATTTCAGCAGCTACAGAATCAGCTATGCAACGAGTTGAACTGATTGCAAGAATATTTGCAGAAACTGGAGTCAAAGATTTATTTAGAAACATCTATGCGTTAGTACAAAGATACGAAGATAGAAAAAAAATGTTCTATCTCAATGGTAAGTTTGTACCGATTGATGTATCAAGATGGAAAGATAAACTTAACTGCACAGTCAATGTTGGTGTAGGAAGTGGATCACAACAATCTAAAATGCAAACTATGTCAGGTATTATGACTATATTGCAAACAATCGTACAAAATGGTGGTATGGGTACATTGGTTACACCTAAGAATCTATACAATGCTATTAGTGAATTTATTGCACAATCAGGATATAAAAATACAGATTCGTTTATATCGAATCCTGAGATGATGCCACCACAACAACCACCAGAACCATCATTAGATGAGAAGGTTGCTGCACAAAAAGCACAAGTAGAATTACAAAAATTACAATTACAAGCACAAGAACTAGAGATTGATACACAGTTAAAAGCTCAAGAACTTAAATTAAAACAAGAAGAAGCTGCAATCGACCTTGCTCTGAAACAACAAGACTTACAGATCAAAAAGTCTCAGCTTGAACTCAACGAACAAGAACTTGCACTAGAAGCTGTGCAAAATAGACCGATAGGTATTGGACCAAGCTAATGGCTTTTCCAAAGACTAAACCTAGTTACAAAGGTAAAAGTCGTAAAAAACTAATATCGAAAAAGATAAAAATATTAAGAAAAGAGGGTAAACCACAAAAACAAGCTGTGGCTATTGCATTGAATATGTACCCAAAAGGTAAGAGGTTGCCACTAGCATGAACGATAAGGATATCAAAACAGAAATAGAATTACTCAAAAGAGAAGTAGAAATAATTAAAACAAACCATTTGTCGCACATGGCAAAAGATATTGATGATCTAATGGATGATGTCAAAGATATAAAGACAGAAGTTTTTAGATTCAAATATATAGCTTATGGTGCAATAGTTGTGTTTGTTTTGGTAAGTGATAAATTTAACGACATATTGAGGTTATTATAATGTATGGAAAACCAATGAAGAAAAAAGGCAAAAAGAAAAAGGGTAAATGTTGTGGGTGCTAAAACCAAACATTATTTTAAAACAGGCAAAGAGTTCAAAGGTGCAGTACACAAGATGCCTAATGGAAAGATACATACAGGTAAGACACATTCTAAGACATCGAAACCTGTAGTGCATTTCAAAGACTTGTCTGCACGAGCAAAGAAGGTAGCTAGATCATGATGAAGAAGATGAAAAAGAAAAAAAAGTTTCCTGACCTAAACAAAGATGGAAAAGTAACACAAGCTGATATCTTGATGGGTAGAGGTGTGTTAAGAAAACAAAAAAGTGGTAGATATGGCTAAAGCTAAAAAGGGCAGAAATGTACCAACTAATCCTGCTCTATATTCAAGAGTAAAAGCTGAAGCTAAGAGAAAGTTCAAAGTCTATCCATCTGCTTATGCAAACGCTTGGCTAGTTAGAACTTACAAGAAAAGAGGTGGAGGTTACCGAAGTGGCTAGGTCCACAGGTGGACTCACTAAATGGTTCAAAGAAAACTGGGTTGATATTGGATCACCGAAAAAAGGTGGTGGATTCAACAAGTGTGGTCGTTCTAAAGGTAGTGGTCGCAAGTACCCTAAGTGTGTACCTGCTGCTAAAGCTGCAAGAATGAGTAAATCTCAGATAAGGTCAGCAGTATCTAGAAAAAGAGCCAAGCCACAAGGTGTTGGGGGTAAACCAACTAATGTCGCAACATTCAAAAAAAGAAGAAGGGCAAAAAAGGTCTGAATTTTATTCTAAAAGATACGATTACTACACTCTTTTAGGATATCCAGTTTGTCAAGCATCTAAGTTAGCACATAGAGACTTGGCAAAACAATTTAAACAAAAAGATCCAACAGAAGAAAAACTTAAACCGATTTGAAAAAACACGATTTACAAACATTTATGTTGAAAAACCGACTTTCTGTCGAACAACTATTCAGAATAACTGGGCACAAGCCACATGAGATTCGTGGATACTTGAGGGGCAGTAAGAAGATACCTGACTATTGGAGTGAGGAATCTTTAAAAAGACAACAAAACGATTAACTACACCTGCACAGCAGATAGAATCGAGGAGAAATAATGGTCGAAGACAAAAAACAAGCCGAGATACAAGCAGGGCAAGATGCAAAGCTAATACTTGAGAACCCTCAAATGGTAGCTGCATTTAATGCTGTACTTAACAATGGATATCAACAATGGATATCTACAGAAATTAAGGACAACGAAACAAGAGAAGCACTTTATCATAAACAAAGAGCCATCTTAGAAGTTAAAAATACTTTAGTACAAACTGTAGAAAATGGACAGATACTAGAAGAAGAACGAAAAGGAGGTAAATGATGAGTGAAAGTATACCAACAAAGGAAAGTAAACATAGTGGGATTCCTGTGACTGATGTTGAATCAGCACAGAAAGCACTTCTTGACTCTATTAGGGCTTCGAAAGAACAACCTGAAACAGTTGAAGGAGAAACAGAAACTCAGGAAGCAGTTTCTGAACAGGTAATGGAAAATACCGAATCAGTTGAAAACGAAGCTGTTGAGACATTAACAGCAGAGGACTTGGTTGATGATAACCAACAAGAGCAAGTCAGCGAACCTCGTACATATACTGTCAAAATTGATGGTAAAGATACTGAGGTCACCGAAGATGAGCTATTGTCTGGTTATAGTAGACAAGCTGATTACACTAGAAAAAGTCAAGTATTGGCAGAGCAACGCAAAAAGATGGATGAAGAACTCGCAGCGACTCAACAAGAAAGACAGCAATACCAATCACAACTTGAACAATTTAAGATACAAGCCGATTCCAAATTAGAGGAGTTCAAATCGGTGGACTGGACTAAACTCAAGGAAGAAGATCCAATGGAGTATGCTCTCAAACGAGATCAATACAGGGAGCTTCAGGAAAATAAAAGATTAGTTGCAGAGGAGCAACAAAATCTTGCACAAAAACAACAAGCAGAAATGCAAACAAAGTGGAATGAAGAACTTGCAAAACAGCAAGAAGTAATGGCTCAGAGATTACCTGAGTGGAACGACCCAGAAAAAGGACCGAAACTTAAACAAAATATTAAGTCTTTTGCCCTCAAAAAAGGTTTTACCGAACAGGAAGTCGATAGTCTTATTGATGCTAGGTCTGTTGATGTTCTTCATAAAGCTATGATGTATGAAAATCTTTTAGAAGCTAAGATTAGTCAAAAGAAAGCTAAAGTTGTACCGAAAGTGCAAAAACCAGGTGCACCAAGCACCAAGTCTGAAGTTAATAGTGAAAAGGTAAAGCAAACCAGAGCAAGACTAAAAAGATCAGGAAGGGTCGATGATGCTGCATTAGCAATCAAATCCCTTATGTCTTAGTCTAAATACTAACTTTTAACACATAGGTGTAATAATGGCACAATTAAGTAACACATTTGAAACTTATGATGCTGTGGGTAACAGAGAAGATTTACAAAATGTAATCTATGATATCTCTCCAACAGATACACCATTTATGTCATCAATCGGCACAGGAAATGCTGAAGCGACAAAACATGAATGGCAAACTGACTCCCTAGCATCAGCAGCATCAAATGCTCAAATAGAAGGTGATGATTCACCAAATGCTGCATTATCTGCTACTACTCGTGTTTTCAACCATACACAGATTTCATACAAACCTGTCATGGTCTCAGGAACACAAGAAGCAGTAAATCATGCAGGTAGAGATTCAGAACTTGCTTATCAAATAGCAAAAGCAGGTAAAGAACTCAAAAGAGACATGGAAGTAGACCTTACAGGCAAAACCGATGCTACAGCAGGATCAGGAAATGGTGGTGCAGCTCGTAAGTCAAGAGGTTTTGAATCATGGACAGTAACCAACAACTCTTATGGTTCAGGTGGTTCTAACTCTAGTGGTTCTGTAACAGATGGAACACAAAGGGTTTTAACTGAAGCATTATTGAAAGGTGAGCTAAAATCTTGCTTTGACAATGGTGGTGATCCAGACCTACTACTTGTTGGCTCATTCAACAAACAAAAAGTATCAGGATTTACTGGTAACTCAACTCGTATGGACATGGCAGAAGATAGAAGTCTTGTGGCTACTATTGATGTTTATGTTTCTGACTTCGGTGAAGTAAGAGTCGTTGCTGATAGATTCCTTCGTTCTTCTGGTAGAAGTGCGTTGATTGTTGATACAGAAATGTTTGCGACAGGTTTCTTAAGACCTTTCCAAACACAAGAACTAGCAAAAACTGGTGATGCTGAGAAAAGACTACTACTTACTGAGTGGACTCTAGTCTCTAAAAATGAAGCAGCTTCATCAACACTTGCTGACTTGACAACTTCATAAAAATATTTTTCATGTAACTTTCTATCATGGAAGGGGCAGGTTTTTCTCATATTATTTTTCCTGCCCCACTCAGATACATTTAATAATGACCTTGAAGAAGGTATCGCTTCGGAACGAGGGTTATTAATACTGGAGAATTTAATGAGAACATTAAACGATTATTTTGTAACAGGTAGGGTCTCTGACATATCAACAGCAGGTTCAACCTTTGTAGCTGTACCTGATGGTGGCAGAATTATTAAAATTATGTCTGTCCTACAAGGAGCTATAAGTGGTGGTAATGCTGCGATTACTTTCGAGATTGGTGGTACTGCTGTAACAGGTGCAGGTTTTACAGTTGCACACTCAGGTTCAGCAGTAGGCACAATGGATGGTTCTGTTCCTACAGCACTCAACAGAGTTGAAGAAGATGGTTCTATCGAAATTATTACTGATGGAAACTCTACAGGTGCAGTAGCACTAGATGTAACATTTGTTATTAGGAGATAGAGATGTCAAAAATGAGAGTAACAAACACAATCAAAAGGACTGTCAATACTGGCTCTCAACAAACAGCAGCGACAAACGCAAACACAGAGTATGTAAGAGTAATAGCAGACACCGATGGTGTTCATATTGCTTTTGGGGCTAACCCAACAGCGACTACTAGCTCAACTATACTAGGTGCATACGACCCAGAAATATTTAAAATTGATGGTGGTATGAAAGTTGCTGCTATAGTTGCAAGTTCAACAGCAAACTTATACATAGATGAGTTAAGCGAATGAGCAGAAAGATAGGAAAAAACCAAATCTTTCATTATCATAATCCGACAGGAGAGTTCGCTATAGAACACATCGAGGATATACAACCCCTTATAGACTCAAACAAAAAACTACAACAAGAAGATCATCACAGAGCAGATGAGTTTAGACTCTCTGCTCGTATACCGATGACTGTAGTTTATGAATGGAAGCGTCAGTTTGGGGTTTATTTATTCAACAAAGACCACAAAGAGGGTGTAAGAAAATTATTAAACAGTCCTGAGTACAAGTATCTAAAGACAACAAATAGGCGAATATAATGGCAATATCAAATTATTCAGAACTCAAAGCAGCTATAGCAGACTGGTTGAACAGATCAGACCTAACTGATTCTATACCTGATTTTATAGCACTAGCTGAGACAAGACATAAAAGAGATTTTAAAATAAGAAGAATGGAGACAAGAGTTACTGCAAGTACAGTAGCAGATTCTGAGTTTTACAGTCTGCCTGACAACTATGTTGCTATGCGTAACATACAACTCAACACAGATCCAAAGACACCTTTGGAATATCTAACACCTGAACAAATGGATAGAATACACGCAGGTAGCTCAAAAGGTAAACCGAAAGCATACAGCATTATTGGCAACAACATACAACTAAGACCAATACCAGATAGTGCATATCAAATAGAAATACTTTATTTTAAACATTTTACAGCTTTATCAGATTCAAATACAACTAATGATATGCTTACTTTCCACCCTGATGCTTACCTTTATGGTGCATTAGTAGAAGCAGAACCTTATCTGCAAAATGATAAAAGAATACAAGTATGGTCTGCATATTACGACAGAACAAAGAACGACATTATAAGTTCTAACGAGAGAGATAGACACTCAGGTGTAGCCCCTACGACAAGAATTGACTATGGGTTATATTAATGACTACAT
>LULO01000493.1_pt1 | contig 14037 bp, 11 predicted proteins | sample 728121 | NCBI WGS metagenome assembly LULO01 (sample SAMN03860287, study PRJNA289734) | marine metagenome | biome: seawater column; feature: ocean; material: water; isolation source: Red Sea water column Station 149 - depth 50m | place: Saudi Arabia: Red Sea | collected 2011-10-15 | depth 50 m | reverse complement strand
GTATCGGGGCGCGCGCTCGCGCAGCTGAAGCTCTGGCCGGGAGCGGTTGCGTACAATCGTTTACCGCAGGCATGGAGTACCCGATCGGTTGGTTCCCATCCGACCTTGGCGGCTCCAGAGGGGGCCCGTCCGGTGCAATAGCTGGACGTTTCGGAGCCGGGATCGCCGCAAATGCGTTCGACATGCGCGCTGTTACCGTCGGCCTTCGCGATAAAACGCTGCACATAATAGGCATTGGTGGCGAAATATTGCTGAACGCCGCACACGCGCGCGCCACTTTGCCGCATCAGCTTGTATGAACAGATTTGCGCGCCGCGATAGGTTTCGCAGGACATCCACGCCCCATCGAACGGCGCGCGCGGGCGCTCCGGCGCGGCGCCTCCGGTGAGCAAGGCGGCAAAGGGAAGCAGGGCAAGGGCGAGGAGACGCATGGGAGAGCTTTCCGGAGATGGTGCGAAATAGGTGGCGCTTTGTGCGGCCGTCAGCCGTCCCACGCGGCGATCGTCGTGCGGTGGAGCAGGCGGTCATAGCCGTCATAGCCGCCGGTCGCGCGGTGGAGGACCGAGCGATTGTCCCACATCAGCAGCGTTCCCGCGTCCCATTTGTGGCTGTAACGAAATTCCTCGCGCCCCTGCCAGTGCAACAACTCGACGATCAGCGGCAGCGCTTCGGCATCGTCCATATCCTCGATCTTTACGATATAGCCCGCGCAGCCGAACAGGCCCTCGCGGCCCGTTTCGGGGTGCCGGCGGATGATCGGGTGCGCCTGCGTCGCCATCGCCGCTTCGCCGGGGCGGATGTCCATGCTGCGGCCCTTGTCGTTTGCGCCATACATGCCCGAGGGGGCATAGCCGCCGCGCGCGCTGTGGATCGCGCGGCGCCCCTCGATCCGGGCGCGCAGCGCGTCCGGCATGGCGGCGAGCGCCGCATGCTGGTTCGCAAATTCGGTGTTGCCGCCAACGGGCGGGATGGTGATGCCGTAAAGACAGGTTCCGGCCGGTGGCCGCGCCTGAAAGCTCCAGTCGCTGTGCCAATTTTCGGCAAATAGCGGCGCGGTTTCGTCGGCGCGGCGCTTGACCGCGATGACATGGCGGCGGCCCGCAATCGGTGCGATGAAGGGATCGTCACCGAAGCCGCCGAAATATTGCGTGAACCGCTCAAGATCGTCGTCAAGCAGCGACTGGCCGGGAAAGGCGAGGACATGATGGTCGAGCCACGCCGCGCGGATGTCGGCCACGTCGCCGGCCGAAAGCGGCTGCGTCAGGTCGACGCCGGTGATCGCGGCGCCGCACGCCTGACCGCTGGGGGTGATCGTGAAAGCCATGGCGCGATGCTGCGCCGTTCGCCCGCCGCCGTCAATCGGTGTGCGAAACCGGTGCGCCATCGATCAACGCCACCGCGCGGATCCAGCCGGCGCTCGCGCGCTCGATCTTCACCGGGAAGCAGGACAGCGTCCAGCCGGTCGGGGGCAGCGCAGCGAGCCCCGTCAGCTTCTCGATCTGGTAATAAGGTCTGATCCGTCCCGCCTTATGGCCTTCCCAGATGATCGAAGGATCGCGCGTTTCGGCCCAGCGTTTCGCGGTGTGGCTGAACGGGGCGTCCCAACTCCACGCGTCGGTGCCGACGACCTTCACGCCGCGTTCCGTCAGATAAAGCGTCGCCTCGGCCCCCATGCCGCAGCCCTGATCGGTGAAATTGTCGGTGCCGTAGATCGCGCCCGACTGGACGAGCACGATGTCGAAGGGCTGGAGGGTGTGGCCGATCCGCGCCAGTTCGGCCTCCACCTCGGCCGCGCTGACGACATGGCCCGCGGGGCGATCCGAAAAGTCGAGTTTGACGCCGGGCCGGAAAAAGAGGTCGAGCGGCGCTTCGTCGATGCAGGGCGCCGGCGTTGCGCCCGCATCGGTGGTCGAATGGAAATGCCACGGCGCGTCCATATGCGTGCCGTTGTGCGTGCTCAACGTCAGGCTTTCGACCGCCCAGCCTTCGCCGTCGGGAAGGTCATCCTTCGCGAGTCCCGGAGAGAACATCGCAATCTGTTCCCACGTCGTCTCGTGGGTCATGTAGCTGATTTGCGGGCGCATCACCGGCGGGTCGGAGACGACGTCGTTGGTGATCGGGATCGAAAGGTCGATGAACTGCATGGCCCGCAATCTGCCACCGATAGGCCGCGGCGCCAAGCGAAGGCTTGCGCGCGGTTGGGCGCCCGCTAGAAACGGTGGCAAGCCCGAACCGGGGCAGGGGAGAGTATATGACCGACGCAGCCGCCGTCGCCGATCATGGCGCGGTCTATGAACCGACCGCGAAGGATATTCGCATGGTCATCGCCGCCTCGTCGGCGGGCACCATCTTCGAATGGTACGATTTCTTCATCTACGGCACGCTAGCCGCGATTATCGGCAAAGCCTTTTTCCCGAGCGACAACGCGACGCTGGAAGTGCTGCTGGTGTGGGCCGGCTTTGCCGTCGGCTTCGGTTTCCGGCCGCTCGGCGCGGTGCTGTTCGGCTTTCTCGGCGACCGGCTGGGGCGCAAATATACCTTCCTCGTCACCGTCACCCTGATGGGGATCGCCACCGCCGGGGTCGGGATGATCCCCTCGGCCGCGACGATCGGCATCGCGGCGCCGATCATCGTCATCCTGCTGCGCATATTGCAGGGATTGGCGCTCGGCGGCGAGTATGGCGGCGCCGCGGTCTATGTCGCTGAACATTCGCCGCCCGAACGGCGCGGTTTCTATACCAGCTTCATCCAGGCGAGCGTCGTCGGCGGCTTTGTCCTCAGCCTGATCGTCGTGCTGTCGTGCAAGGCGGCGATGCCCGCCGATGTCTGGGAAAGCTGGGGCTGGCGCGTGCCATTCCTGCTGTCGCTGCTGCTGCTCGCGATTTCGCTGTGGATGCGGCTCAAACTCTCCGAAAGCCCGGTGTTTCAGGCGATGAAGGAAGAGGGGGAGATCGCCAAGAATCCGCTGAAGGAAAGCTTTACCTATCCCGGCAACCCCAAGCGCATCTTCGTCGCGCTGTTCGGGATCGCGGCGGGGCTGACCGTCATCTGGTACACCGCGATGTTCTCGGGCCTCGCTTTCCTGAAAGGCCCGATGAAGGTCGACGACACTGCGGCCGAGGTCATCGTTGGCCTCGCCGCCGCGCTCGGCATGGGATTTTTCATCTGGGCGGGCAAATTGTCGGACCGGATCGGGCGCAAGAAGCCGATCGTCTGGGGCTATGCGGTGACGCTGGTTGTCCTCTTTCCGCTCTTCTGGATGATGGGCGCAGTTGCCAATCCTGCGCTCAAGGAGGCGGCGGCAAAGGCGCCGGTCGTCGTGACCGGCAGCCAATGTTCCTACAATCCCTTCGAACAGAAGCAGCAGACGACGGCTTGCGGCCGCACGATTGCCGAACTCACCAAGCTGGGCGTACCCTATAAGGTGCAGCCGTCGGGAAGCGGCTTGGACAGCGTGAAAATCCATATCGGCGGCCGCGAGGTCGCCAGCGAAGATCCGGCGCTGCTGCGGCCAGCGCTCGAGGCAATGGGCTATGGCTTCGACAAGCAGGTACCGGGGGTGGGCAGCCTCGCGGTGATCCTGCTCGCGCTGCTCGGCCTCAGCGCGCTGTCGGGCTTTACCTATGGCCCCGTCGCCGCCTTGCTCGCCGAGATGTTTCCGCCGCACGTACGCTATTCCTCGCTGTCGATCCCCTATCATATCGGCACCGGCTATTTCGGGGGCTTCCTGCCGTTCATCGCCAGCCTGATCGCCGCGGTGACGGGCAATGCCTATGCGGGCTTGTGGTACACATGGGGCGTCGTGCTCGTCGCGTTCCTGGTCGCCGCCTTCATGCTCAAGGAGCCCGTGCCCGGCGAGTGGGACAAGCGCGCCGCCGACGCCTGAACGGCCATTGGCGGCGGGTTCGTTCCCGGCTAGGGCGAAGCGATGATCGACATTGCTTCGCCGCTCCGGCTCCGTCTCGATTCCGCCGCGCTCGTCCATAACTGGCGCTGGCTGGCCGAACGCAGCGGCCCCGCGGCGTGCGGCGCGGCGGTGAAGGCCGACGGCTATGGCCTCGGCGCTGGCGCCATCGTGCGCCATCTTGCGGCGGCGGGATGCCGGCATTTCTTCGTCGCCACCTGGGCCGAAGCGGCGGCGCTGATGCCCTTGCCTGCGGGCGTGTCGCTATCGGTGCTGCACGGCGTGGGCGTGACCGACATGGTCGCCGCGCGCACGCTGCCCGCGCGTCCTGTGCTCGCGAGCGTCGAACAGGTGGCGCGCTGGCGCGCGGCAGGCGAAGGCCGTCCGTGCGACGTGATGGTCGACACGGGCATGAACCGGCTCGGCCTGCGTGTCGAAGAGGCGCTGGGCGGGGCGCTCGACGGGCTCGGCATCGTCAATCTGCTCAGCCATCTGGCTTCGGCGGATGAGGACAGCGCGCAAAATGCGGCGCAGCTTGCTGCTTTCCGCGCGGTGCGCAGCGAGATCCCGGCGCAGCGTTACAGCCTCGCGAACAGCGCCGGCATCTGCCTCGGCCCCGACTATGCCTTCGACCTGACCCGTCCCGGGCTTGCGCTCTATGGCGGCTTACCGCGCGGCGAGGCGGCGGGGCAAATCCGGCAGGTCGCTTATCCCGAAACGCGCGTGCTGCAGGTGCGGACTGTCCCGGCGGGCGAAACGGTGGGCTATGGCGCCACCTGGACCGCCCCGCGGTCCACGCGGGTGGCGGTGGCGAACCTCGGCTATGCCGACGGCTATCTGCGCTGCCACGCCGGAACCGGCAGTGCGACATGGGAGGGTAGCGCCCTGCCGCTGATCGGCCGCGTCTCGATGGATCTCACCGCCTTCGACGCAAGCGCCGCCGAAGGCATAGGCGAGGGCGACTGGCTGGCGCTGGACTATGACCTGCCGGCAACCGCCGCCGCGAGCAGACTGTCGCAATATGAATTGCTGACGGGCCTCGGCGCGCGGTTTGCGCGGATGTAGCGCCGCCAATTCGGCGAACTTCTCCACGAAGATAACTTCAACAAAAAAAGGGTCGCCTTCCAATCGGAAGGCGACCCCCTTTTGCGTTGGTCCCGATTACCAGCTGGCTTTGATGCCAGCGTAGAAATAGCGACCAAAGGTGTCGTAAGGATCGCCGCTGGCGGTCCCCAAGAGCCCATAGGGAGGCTGCTTGTCAAACAGGTTATCGACACCAACGTAGAAGTTGAACTGCTTGTTGATGTCAAGATTGGCACGAATGTTGTGATACAGCGCATCGGGGTAATAGATGCGCGGAAACTGGTCAGCATTCGTCGGCGGCAGCGTGATGATGTCGCCGGGCGTGCAAGTGCCGCCGGTGGTCGGGTTCGTACCACTCGACGGGCAGGGACCCTTGTAGGGGTTCTGCGCTTCCCAGGTTCCGATCGTCTGCTTGCCGATGTACCGAACCGACCAAGTGAGGTCGAGCGCGCCGAAGTCGTAGTTGATGCTCGCGTTGGCGGCCCAGCGGGGATCACCAAGTTCGCTCATCTGACGGTTCGGGTTGGCCGGATTCAGCGGATCCGTATAGTTGTCGAGACGGATCAGATACGTCGCGATCGCGCGGAACGAGACGCGGTGACCATTTTCGAACGTGCGACGATAGGCAAGGTCGAAGTCGATGCCTTCGGTCTTCTGCGAGGCGAAGTTCACGCCGCCCGAGATCACTGCGCCCAGATCGGGATCAAACAGGCCAGTCGACGAGTCACGGTTGACCGTGGCGCAGAACTGGTTGTTGATACCATCGGGGCTGTCGTAGCACAGATTGATGATCGTCTGAGCGCCGAGTGTCGCGATCAGGCTTTCAACCTTGATCTTGTAATAGTCGACCGTGAAGTTGAAACCCGGCAGGAAGCTGGGTTCGAACACAGCGCCGATCGTAAGGCTCTTGCCAATTTCGTTCTGCAGCGTCGGGTTGCCGCCCGAAAGGTAGCTGGTCGACGAGGTGCGAGCCGTACAGTTCTGCCACGGCGAGCCGACGGGGCCGTTGAAGGCGGTCCCGGCGCAGGCTGCCGCAGTAGCGGTGTTGACCGTCGTGGGAACGCCCGCCGCCGCACAGTTCGCTGCCCGGTTCGGACCGCCGCTGATGTTGGCGCTGTCGCAAGGGTCAGCCAGGAATGCAAAGTTCTGGCTGAGCGGCGAGAACAGGTCGCTCTGGGTCGGTGCACGAACCGACTTCGCATAGGCCGCGCGGAAGCGGATATCGGGGATCGGCGCGTAGAGACCCTGGACGTTATATGCCCAAACCGTGCCAGCCGACGTGTTGTAATCCGACACGCGAGCCGCAGCGTTGATCGACAGTTCTTCCGCGAACGGCATGTTCGAAAGCAGCGGGATATTAACTTCGCCGAACGCTTCCTTCACCGTCAACTTCTGGGGGTTGAACGGCTGAATCGCGTTCAGGAAGGTGCCGCCGCTTGCTGTGAGATCGTCAAACGCGCTCGATGCGGTTTCCGAACGATATTCGGCGCCAAGTGCGAAGCCGATCGGGCCGCCCGGCAGTTCGAACAGCTGGGAAAGGTCGCCAGCGATGCTCGCCGAAGCGACGAACTCGGTGGCCTTCTCCCTGCGAACGGCGGTCGTGTTGACAAAATCAAGTGCCGCCTGGCTCGGCGCACCATAGCCAAATACGTTGATCGGCACGCAGTCCGGGCGATCGTTCGTCGGGTCTGCGTCGGCGTTGACGCGGCAGACGATCTGGCCGGCGGTGTTGCGGGTCGCGTCGAGCGCCAGCAGGAAACCGTCGGGGTTGCCGTCGAGATCGAACAATTTGAGATTGTTCAGCGACCGCATCTTCGTCTTCAGGTGGCCGTAGTTGACCGAGACGTCATAGGTCCAATCGTCGTTGAAGGTGCCTTCGACGCCACCGACGACACGGAAAGTGTCACGGTCGTGCAATTCGCCGCGACCGCCGAAATCGACATTGAAACGCGAAATTGCAAACGGCGTTGCGTCGGGCGTGGTGTTACAGACACCGTAAGACGCCAGGGTCGAAAATGCCTGCGAGGTCAGGAAGGGGTTGTCGCAGCGGAGGTTCGAGCCACCGCCGAAGAAGCCCGGAATGCTGCCCTGGAAAAAGCTCGGCTGGCCTTCCTGGCGTGCATCGACGTGGACATATTTTGCTTCGACATAGGGACGGAAGGCGTCGCTGACGTCATAATGCGCGAGCAAATTGATCGCGTAACGCTTCAGGCCGGCAGCGAGCTGACCCGTGTTGCGCAGAGTTGAGCCGGTGCCGCCCTGCTGGTTGCCCGATCCGGCAGCCGAATAGCTCGCGTCGGGCGTGTCGATGACGATATTGCCGTTCGAATCGAAACGCAGATAGCGACGCTGAGCCGCCGAAGACGGATCGATCGCACCGAGCGTGCCACCGTCGCTGATCGAGGCATTCTTGATGCCGCAAAGGAAGGTGTTGTCGGGGATGCCGTCACCAGCAGCCGGCTCGCCGACCGTGTTGTCGGTCAGCTGCCACTGGCAGCGGCCCGAATAGGCGCCGGTAAGCGCGTCGCGATCAGTGAAATAGAGCGGGGTTTGTTCCGCATATTCTGCCGAGATTGCGATGTTGCCGCGGCCGTCGGCGAAATTGCGCCCAAAGGTGCCAGCAACGAACACGTTGCCGCGATCGCCACGCGACGAGACACCGCCCTGCGCGCGGAGGTTGATGCCGTCGAAGTCGCGCTTGGTGATGAAGTTCACAACACCGGCGACTGCGTCGGAGCCGTAAATCGCCGAGTTGCCGCCTGTGACAACGTCGACGCGCTCGAGCAGGTCAACGGGGATCGTGTTGACGTCAACGAGATAATCGCCAGGCAGAGCCGTGATGTGACGGCGACCGTTAACGAGAACCAGCGTACGCGACGTTCCGAGACCGCGAAGATCGAGGATGTTCAGGCCGGCCGTGCCGATGAAGCGCGTCGAGTTGCCCTGGCTGAACGTCGAGCGCAGCGACGGCAGGTCGTTGAGCGCATCGCCGAGTGAAACGTCGCCCGTGTCGGTCAGTTCACCGACATCGACCGACGTCAGCGGAACCGACGAATCGAGCGTCGGGCGCGAGATGCGCGAACCCGTCACGACGATTGAACGTTCGGTATTTTCATCCGAATCGCAGATGCCATTGTTGTTGGCATCGACGCATTCGGCAGCAGTGTCCTGCGCAAAGGCAGGCTGGCTCACGGAAATTGCTACTGCAAATGCAGCAGCACCCACAAGCAGGTGCGACTTAGTCATAGATAACTCCCCGGTTGCCCGTTCAAAATGCCAAATGAACGGATTGGGCTCTAGAAAGACGGAAAGCCGGGCGCGCACAAGCCCCTCAAGGCAATTTTCTTACAGGTTGAAGACGATCGGCTGATTCTGTGTCTTTGGCGCAACAGTGGCGCCATGGCGGCTCTCCCTCGTGATACTAATTTGCTTATCTTCTAGCGAAATTTCTGTCTGCATAGACCTATCCTAAGGGCGAATGATGACGAAATAGAGGTTTCTCGTGAAACTATATTGCGTAGCCGCATTTGCGGGTCGCGTGGTCATCCTTGCGCTACTACAGCGGGGCGTGCCGAAATCTGCCGTTGAGAAATGAAGCGGCCCACGCCGCTGTGGCGGAATCCGTGGCGGCGCTTGGCCGAATCATCACCGCCGACTGCACTTATGTTGCGGCACTTATGTTGCGGCGCGTCATGGATTGATGCTAATGCCGGACTTTGTCACATCGGCGCCGCGGCAAGCGATCGCGCGCCGCGCCGGAAGAGGAGCCGCCGCAGCATGGCCAAGTCCAAGACGACCGCCGAGGGCGACGTCGTTACGATCAAGAAATATGCGAACCGGCGGCTCTATGACACCGAACGCAGCTGTTACATCACGCTCGACGATCTGGGCGCCATGGTGCGCGAGGGGCGCGAATTTCGGGTTGTCGATGCCAAAAGCGGTGACGATATCACGCACAATGTGCTCACCCAGATCATCATGGACACCGAAACGCGCGGCGAAACGCTGCTGCCGGTCAATTTCCTGCGCCACCTGATCGGCATGTACGGCGACAAGATGCAGTCGATGGTGCCGCAATATCTGGAAGCGTCGATGACCGCGTTCCGCAAGAACCAGCAGGATGTGCGTGCCGCGTTCGAGGGCGCGCTGGGATCGAACCCGCTCGCCGAACTGACGCGCCGCAACATGGAAATGTTCCAGCAGGCGGCGGGCGCCTTCATCCCGGGTGTCGGCGGCGGCAAGGCCAGGGATGCCGAAATTGCCGCGCTCAAGGCCGAAATCGCCGACCTCAAGGCCGAGCTCGCCAAAAAGAAGTGACACATCGGGGCCTCTCCCGCCCCCAGCACAGAAAACAGGACAGATGATCAAGCATGCGCTCAGCGTAACCCGTCAGGCCGACTTCGCGGCCTGGTATCAGGATGTCATTGCCGAAGCCGATCTTGCCGAGGAATCGGGCGTACGCGGCTGCATGGTCATCAAGCCGTGGGGCTATGGCATCTGGGAACGGATTCAGGCGGTAATGGACGCCGCGATCAAGGATGCGGGGGTGCAGAACTGCTATTTCCCGCTTTTCATTCCCTTGAGCTTCTTTGAGAAGGAAGCCGACCATGTCGATGGTTTCGCGAAGGAAATGGCGGTCGTCACGCATCACCGACTGATCGGTGACGGCAAGGGCAAGCTGGTCCCCGACCCCGAGGCGAAGCTCGAGGAGCCGCTGATCGTTCGCCCGACCTCGGAAACCGTGATCGGCGCCGCGATGAGCCGCTGGGTGCAGAGCTGGCGCGATCTGCCGCTCAAAGTCAATCAGTGGGCGAACGTCGTGCGCTGGGAAATGCGCACGCGCATGTTCCTGCGCACCAGCGAATTTCTGTGGCAGGAAGGCCATACGGCGCACGCCGACGAAGGCGATGCGATGACCGAGACGCTGCGCGCGCTCGAAATGTACCGCAGTTTTGCCGAGGACGTCCTCGCCATGCCGGTGGTCGCCGGTGAAAAGCCCGAAAACGAGCGTTTTCCGGGCGCCGTCGCGACCTATTCTATCGAGGCGATGATGCAGGACGGCAAGGCGCTGCAGGCCGGCACCTCGCATTATCTCGGCACCGGTTTCGCCGAGGCGGCAAATATCCGCTATCAGGACAAGGATGGCGGTCACAGCCTTTGCCACACGACGAGCTGGGGCGTGTCGACGCGCATGATCGGCGGCGTCATCATGACGCATGGCGACGACGATGGCCTCCGCTGTCCGCCGCGCATCGCGCCGCACCAGATCGTCATCGTGCCGATGCTGCGCGACAATGAAGAGGATGCCGCGATCCTTGATTATTGCCGCGACCTCGAGATGAAGCTGAAGGCGCTCGACGCGTTCCGCGAACCGGTGCGCGTGCTGTCGCGGTCATCCGCCGCGACCGATTGTATCAGGAGAGCGGCAAGCTCGACACTGCCTTCGTCGCGAAAGACGCCTTCGTCGCCGAAGCCGCGACCATTCTTCAGGCGATCCAGCAGGGGCTTTATGCCGACGCGAAGGCGCGCCTCGACGCCAACATCCGCCGGGACGTCACCGACCTTGCGGCGCATTTCGGCGGTGACGACAAATTCGTCGGCTGGGCCGAGGTGCAATGGTCGCGTCCGACGGGCGCCGCGCTCGAAGGGATCGTTGAGCAGTTGAAAGCGTTGAAGCTGACGATGCGTAACACTCCCCTCGACGCCGCGCCCGCCGACGGCGCCTGCTTCTTCACCGGCGAGCCCGCGGTCGAACGCGTGCTCATCGGGCGGACCTATTAATTGGCAAAGGCGCCGAAGCGGCCGCAGCCGGCGGGTCTGCCCTCGCGCGAGCAGATCCTGCGCTTCATTCAGGACAGCCCCGGTGCGGTCGGCAAGCGCGAGATTGCCAAGCATTTCGCGCTGCGCGGTGCCGACAAGATCGCGCTGAAGGCGCTGCTCAAGGACATGACCGACGAAGGCGTCGTCGACATGGCCCCGGGGCGGGCGTTCCACAAGCATGGCGGCCTCCCCAAAGTCACCGTGCTGCGCGTTGCCGCGGTCGAGGGCGATACGGTCTGGGCGGTACCCGACCGCTGGGAGCCGACAAGCGCGCGCGGTTCGACTTCGCCGTGGCGGACATGGGAGATGCGGCAATCGGCGACCTGGTCCGGGCGGAACTGTCGGGACGCGGCCCGGCGACCAAGGCGCGCGTGATCGACCGCATCGGCGACCCTTTCGCGCCGCGCTCGCTCAGCATGATCGCGATTGCGAAGCACGATATCCCGCATGTGTTCGGCGACGAGACGCTCGCCGAGGCCGAGCGCGCAGCGACGCTGCCGCTGACGCCCGAGGGGCGCGAGGATCTGCGCGATCTGCCGATCGTCGCGATCGACCCCGCCGATGCGCGCGACCATGACGACGCGGTGTGGGCGATCCCTGACGAGGATCCCGGCAACAAGGGTGGGTGGAAGGCGATCGTCGCGATCGCCGACGTCAGCTATTATGTCCGCCCCGACGGTGCGCTCGACCGCGAGGCGCGGCGCCGCGGCAACAGCGTCTATTTCCCTGACCGCGTCGTTCCGATGCTGCCCGAAACACTGTCGGCGGGCGTCTGCTCGCTGAAAGCAGGGCAGGACCGCGCGGCGATGGCGTGCCACCTGACCGTCGACAAGCATGGCAAGGTGACGTCATGGCGTTTCACCCGCGCGCTGGTGCGGCTGCGCGCCAACATCGCCTATGAACGCGCGCAGGCGGCCTATGATGCCGACGCGCCCGACAAGGGCTGGGACGCCGACGTGATGCCGGCGCTCCGCCACCTCTGGGGCTGCTGGACCTTGCTCGCCAAGGCGCGCGCGGCGCGCTCGCCGCTCGACCTCGATCTGCCCGAACGGCAGGTGATTCTCGACGCGCAGGGCAATATCGCCGAAATACGCGTGCGCGAACGGCTCGACGCGCACCGGTTGATCGAGGATTATATGATCGCGGCCAATGTCGCGGCGGCGAAGGCGCTCGAGGCGAAGAAATCGCCGGTGATGTATCGCATCCACGAACCGCCGAGCCGCGAAAAGCTCGTCAGCCTGAAGGAATATCTCGAAAGCTTCGAACAAAGCTTCGCGCTGGGACAGGTCATTACGCCGGCGGTGTTCAACCGCCTGATCGACGGCTTTTCGGGCGACGACCGATTGCCGGAAATCATGGAGGCGATCCTGCGCAGCCAGACGCAGGCCTATTATGGCCCCGCCAATGCGGGCCATTTCGGCCTCGCGCTTGGCAGCTACGCGCATTTCACCTCACCGATCCGCCGCTATGCCGATCTGCTCGTCCACCGGGCGCTGGTCGACAGCTATCGTCTCGAAGTGCCCGGCAAGCCCAAGGGCCTGCCCGAGCGCAGCGGGCTCGGCGAGGCCGACCAAAAGGGCTTTTCGCGCATCGGCGAGGCGATCAGCGGGCTCGAACGCCGCGCGATGGAGGCCGAGCGCGAGACGGTCGACCGCTATGTCGCCGCTTATCTCGCCGGCAAGGTCGGCGAAATCGTGCCGGCGCGGATAACGGGGGTGCAGCCGTTCGGCTTCTTCGCGACCGTCGATGGCCTCGGCGGCGACGGGCTGGTGCCGGTCTCGATGCTCGGCAGCGAGCGGTTTTTCTATGATGAAGCCGCGCGCACGCTCGACAGCGAGCATGGCCGGGTCAGCTATAGCGTCGGCCAGCGGCTCGACCTCAGGCTGATGGAGGCGAACCCGGTCAGCGGCGCGCTGCGTTTCGAATTGCCCGACGCGCCCGAAGGCGGCTTCCGCAATCGACCGCCGCGCCGCGACGGTGTGAAGAAGGCGGGCAAGCATGCGGTCGGTAAACGCGGACGGCCCGGCAATATCCGCCATCAAGGCAAGCGCCGATAATCGTCCCTCGTCATTGCGAGGAGCGCAGCGACGAAGCAATCTCCAGCCTGCCACCTTTCGCAACGCGGAAAGCCAGCGCTTGCCTCCTTGCCCTCGGCTCCGTGCGCCGACGAAGCCTATGGCTCCGTCGCCAGTCGCTGCAGCAACGCCGCGCTCTCGGCATCGGCAGGAAAAAAGGCCTCGATCGCCAGTTCGGACAGGGTGATATCGACGGGCGTTCCAAAGATCGTCACGGTCGAGACGAAGCCGATCCGCCCGGCGGCGGTGTCGACGATCAGCGGGACCGCGATGCTGCTTGCGGGCGGGGCGGGCTGATCGCCCGGCCGCGCGGGGTAGCCGGCGATTTCGTCGCGCAGCGCGGCGAGCCCGGAATCGGCGCTCGCCTCGATCTGCTGATCCAGCCGGTGCAGGATATGCGCGCGCCATTCGGCATGGTTGACGATCTGCGGCGCCAGCCCTTCCGGATGGAGCGCGATGCGTAGCACGTTGACCGGCGGCTCGAGCAGGGCAGGGGACACGGCCGCGGTCAGGATCGCGATGGCGTCGTTCGCGGCGACCATGTTCCAGTGCCGATCGACCGCGAGCGCGGGATAGGGCGCGTGCCCTTTCAGTACATGGTCGACGATGGCCCTCATCCCGGTCATTTCGGGGCTGTCGAGCGGGCGCTCGCGATAATCGGGGGCGTATCCGGCGGCGAGCAGCATTGCGTTGCGCGCTCGGTGCGGCACCTCCAGGCAATCGGCGATGCGCTGGATCATCGCGGCGCTCGGCTTCGAGCGTCCGGTTTCGATGAAACTCAGGTGGCGGGTCGAAATCTCGCTGTCGAGGGCGAGGTCCATCTGGCTCATCCGGCGCCGCGCGCGCCATTCGCGAAGCTGCTCGCCGAGCGGCACCATCTGCATCGCCTGTCTCCTTTTGCCTCTGGTTAGCGATGGCGGTGCGCGATTTCCATTACCTGGCGCGTAATCGACGCGATGACGTCGCGGCGCCATTCAGGAGGGGTTCGAAAGGAGAATCCATCATGTCCTATTTCAATCTCAAGAACAGCCTCGTCATCGATGCGATTACCTGCAGCATCCTGTTCCTGGCGTGCGTGTTCGCGACCGCGCCGGTCGCGGCGCTGCTCGGTCTGCCGACCGGTCTTGTCTCCGCCGCGGGCTGGATCGGGCTACC
>LULO01000307.1_pt1 | contig 14098 bp, 13 predicted proteins | sample 728121 | NCBI WGS metagenome assembly LULO01 (sample SAMN03860287, study PRJNA289734) | marine metagenome | biome: seawater column; feature: ocean; material: water; isolation source: Red Sea water column Station 149 - depth 50m | place: Saudi Arabia: Red Sea | collected 2011-10-15 | depth 50 m | reverse complement strand
GGAAAATTAGTATCCCAAAACTGACCTCTATTGAGTCAAATGGGCCGATACTAGGAATAAAGTCTGAGTTGACTATATTTTCGATATTTGAATCAGTAAAATTTCCAGATTGATAGTAATCTGCCGCCATTCCTATGGCAATGAAGGGTATGAGATCGAATGCCCGAGCACCGGCATTAGCTAGAATTCCACCCAATGCCCTCTTCCAATATTTGGTAACATAAGGTACTATACGCCATATTTTTCTACCAACGAATTGTTTCTGATCCATAATATCTGATTGATCTTTACTTAGAGATTCTACTCCGTTAGTTTTTGATTCGACCATAATTTCATCCTGTCGAAATGTGGAGAACGTTTGAATGCTTCATTCGTAGAGTTTCTTGGTGCGCCCGCCGGGATTTGAACCCGGGACAAGAGGTTGGAAACCTCTTGTGATAACCCCTTCACTACAGGCGCGCATTACTTCGGAGACTATTGACTTTCTAAATCGATTCGGTGGTTGGTTGGATTCAAAAACTATGATAAAGTCGGATATTTATGAAAATAAGGCAGAGAGTCGGGCTAGTAATGATGTTCCTGTTCTTACCCATAAACGGACCATTATGGAGAATGGTATTAGAAATATTTGGATATTCGGTAAAAATGGATGAAGTTTCATTTTTTATTCTATTCATTTCTTTGTTCATTATTGGAGCTATTCTTATCTTCTTTCCTGATTTGAGTCAAAATCGAGTCCGTAAAGCTGATTAGGCCAGTTACAATGAACATTCAATAAAATCTCATTAATTTTATCTTCATCGAAATCTCTGGTGACTAACTCAGAATAAAATTCTTGGGTTCTTTTAGGGATAGTTTTTGGTCCTAAAACAGCCCCCGGCCTCATGTCATCATCTAGAAAGTCTGTTTCCATGCCCCACATAGATTTTGAATGCTGAATAGTTTCACATATCCCTAGGATGGAATTTTTTCCCATATTGATGGTGGATGAAAGTCCATGATTAAAATTTTGAGAAATATTTGGCGGGGAAAAGTGACGAATTGCCATTTCCTTAGGGAAATTTGCTAAGGAGCATAATTTTGAAAGCTCTTCACAGGTCTTTTCCCCATTTTCTTCTACGTGAAGTTGAACAGAAGTGCCAGCACTCTTAGCTAATGAAAATGTTTCTAATAGAATTTCATTTGCTTGGTCCCAGATATCTGTAGATACTGAGTAATGCGGTCTTCCAACTTCACCTAAACAATGAGCTTGGTCATTTTCTATGTAATCAAGTGCTAGCTTAATTGCCTCTAAATGTAGTTCACTGGACTTTGCTAAGCCTATACTTTTAGATTGTTTTTCCCAAACTACAGGATGTGGTCCCAAAACTATGCCTACATCTATTTTGAATTTTGATCTAATTTCTTTCCCCATTCGAATTGTATTTTCATATTCTTTTTTGTATTCTTCTGTCGTCAATGGTAGTCTAGAATGAAAATCGGGCTTATGTACTAGCATGATACCAGATCCACCGGAAATTACAAAATCCTCAATAGCTCCTAAATACCTATTTTCTCTATCAAGGTGGATGTGTTGATCAACTATTGGGCCTGTCCAATATTCTTGAATACTCATTTTCTCACGCCAAAGCACCGACATTGGCCAATTGATTTGCCCAGTGTTCAATTGCCATCTCAATTACACTTTGAGAAGTTTGATTGAGAACAACACCTCTCCCATTGTTAAAAATGATTATTTCACATTTGTATCTTTCTGATTTAATTCTAATTGCATCCAATCTTTCGTCATATTGTATATCAGAAAATCTTTCTGAAGCTAGTTGCATCAATACTGCTCTACCCAGAGAGAAGCTTACGACTAATTCTCCCATCTCAATCTTTAATCCTGACTCTGGTAATCCAATACTTAGTAGGAATTCTTCTGTTATCAATTTGGCTACATCTTTATTTGAAATTCCATGAATTATCACAGAGCCTAGTGAATCAATTATTATTGTCGCTCTTGGATTCTCGTGCCCAATCACGGCAAATTCTCCATTACTACTTCCACCTGCTATATTTACTGCGTCATGTAATTGGACTGGAATTCGTGGAATAAATCTGAATGTTTGAGTTTCTACTTTTATTTCAATATCTTTTGTTTTCATCTCTCTGGCCTCATTTTTTCAATATCTTCTGTACTAAATAGACTCTTTTGTATGAAAGGCAGGTATGCCTGTTCTACTGGCACCAACAATACAGGTCCATCAGTAGGTGAGAAATCAACTCTACTATTTCTTAAGTCACTTAGGGCACCCCTTAGTCTGGAAGCAAATCTTCCGTCTCTTTCCAAAATAAGCTCTTCTGAAAGTGGGAATCTCTGCTCCATCCACCATGCAGCACAAATTGCAGCTGCAGCCCCTAATTCCGCGCTTACGTATTTTGATCTCATAACCTTAGTAATTGCGGCCCTTCTATTTTTTTTCCATCTTCTTGTACGCCAGATAGACGAGATTAAATTTTTAATTTTCACATATTCATCTGCGCTGCCAGTTAACCATTTTGACCATAAAATATCATCTGAATTTGGCTCAATGGCATATATTGGCAATCCATTTCTAGAATTTTTTGAGTGATGGATAAGACGTAAGATTTCGGGATCAGGGATAAATGGTGCATCGATATCTAATTCTTTTAGATTATTTATTAAAATTGCAAAGGATGTTCCAAGCGAGCTAGCGGAATCGACATGAATACCGGGACTTTTTAATTCGGATTCTTCCTCTTCTTTTATCGATACTAAATCATCTGAAGATTGTAAAAGTGCTAGTCCATCCCACTTTCTGATTCGTAATTTCTGTGGCATTCTGACGCATGGTAAATACGGCCAAAGTACAATTTGGCCTCCTTTTGGATCTTTGAAAACTACAGATTCCCAAACTAGTTCGCGTAGCTCCATGATTATGCGAAGTGTATTTTGGCATTGAATTCGACGGTAAATAATGGAAAAATTGTAGCAAATATACTGCAAAGTTAAGTCTGATGGTCTTTCTTAGTCAATTGAAGAACATGGAAGGCCCCTATTCAGTTGAGCCAGTAGTTGTTTTGGATGAAGTTTTTCCTGGACATACTAATGCATTAAATACACTATTTGGAGGTAGACTGATGGCCATTATGGATACGGCAGCAGGGATGTCTGCATCAAAATTTGCCCATAGAGAATTCGTCACAGTATCTGTAGATGCTCTAAAGTTTAGAAGACCGGCTTTCCAGGGTGATATCATAAGGACTACAGCGAAAGTAGTTTGGACATCCCCTAGGACTGCCGGGATTCATGTAGTTTCATGCAGACTATCGAGATCAGAATGGATTGGGGAAGAAATTTGCTCTGGTTTTTTCTTCATGGTAGCAATTGATGAATCGATGAATCCTGTAAATATACCTCAGTTTGTTCCAGAATCAGACGAAGAAAAGGAAATGTGGAATAAGGCAAAACTAGCTAGGGATGCAATGAGAAAATAATACAGTTTGGCGAATTAAAATGAGTTAAAGAATACAATCTCAAAAATGTTTTTGTTCCCATGAACTTAAACCATGATTCTCTGCTCGGGGTCCGGATGTACTCACTGGGAGTTATGGCTTCAGCTATAATGAATAGATATGGGGAGGTAATTTATGCCTGATAATTCTACTCCGGAATTAATTGGTGGACTGAATCTAATAGGCACTAGTGGAAATTTTTGTGCCATCCTAACTGAGCAACAGATTACATTAGAAAGAATAGATGGTAGAGGAATTAGGATCGAGTTAAGTGCCATAGATAGGATGAGGCACCTAAGAGCTCCAATGCTGCCTGCAGGTACAATATTACTTGGATTAATTCTTGTATATCTTGGATTTACTACCATTGTTCAACCATTAAATATTATTTCTATCGTTGCTGGATTGGGGATAATTAGTATGAATTTGATATCTAGGTATTCTATTTTAGCGGTAGAAACAAATGCCGGCGATAGACATCTAATATCTGGAACTGAAGGAAATTTATTGAAATTATGTATGATGGTAGAAAGAATTAGACATGGGAGCAGTATAAATGAGGCTAGATTAGGTCTCGAGGAATTAGAAACAGAAATTCCTACCTTTCCAGCACTTCAAGATGCTAAAGGCCTATTGGGAGTTGGGCAATTTAGGAATACTGAATTGACAGTAGTTGAAAGCGAAAATATGAATCATCGCGAAGAAATTAACGATTATAGAGGAAATTATCAGTATTCGGCTTTGGATAAAACTAATGATAATACGGAATTTGGTTTAAAGAATATTGAAAATTCGGTTAGTGAACAAAGTAGTTTGTCTGCATATGAAAAGGCATGGGGGCAACCAGCCCCTTCATGGTATTCTGAAAAGAATATTAGTGAAATAAATAATGATAGATTGGGTTCTGCTGCATCTGAAGCAGCTGAAAGTCTTGACTTATTTGCAGATGGTGGGATTTTCGATGATTCACTTGATGATACGAAAAAGGATGAGGATTTAGGTAATTTCCAAAATGAATATGAAGTAAATAATCCACCAATATCAAGTGCACAAATGATAAAAGATGCATTTAGTAAATTTGGTGAGCCGGAAGTAGATTATATTAACGACTTACCGCCGCCAACTGAAATTGCAGTTAGAGATGATTGTAAGGCTGGAATTGTAAAACAGGCATTGGCAAAGAAGGAATTGAACAAGGTAAATCATTCTAGAAAAATAGACAAAGTAAATTCTTTAGATAATTATCCTGGAATAAATAAACTTGCTTCATCCATGAATCTTGGAAAAAAGACAACCATGGATAGAAACGCATTGAAAAAAACATCAAATTGGAGTTTACTAGGTAGGCTTTTAGGATCAGGAGCAAATAATTACCGAAATCATACTCCTAAGCAAAATAATGATTTTGGAGAAATTTTGATGGACAAAAATAACATAAAACGCTTTCAATCATCTCAGCATATTAGATTGAGGAGTGATCAAGAACATCAGGCCCAAATAGGAAATAGAATAAGAATGAAGACAGAAATAAAAAATTCTTATGGACAGAAAGTACTTGGAGATATTGTATCTCAAGTTTCAGGAAGTAGTGGGTCTGAGTATGATTCGGATGATAGAGGTAATCAGTTCAGATTTAGTGATTTGAGGGCAACTTCTTCTGAGGATGACCCTCATCCACTTCCTGGATTAAAGAGATTGGGATGATTATAATCCTACTATTCGTCGATAAGAATCCAATCTGGCGTGATAAACACCTCGTTCTAAATTCTGAATAGAAAATGATCCTAAATTTCCTATAGAGAATGAAGAAGTTACTATAGCATGAATTAAAGCATTTCTAACAATTTCTATATCATTCAAGGAATTTAATTTTGACGAAATATTAGCTAAAAATGCCCCTGCAAAAGAATCTCCACAACCAGTTGGATCTACAATTTTCGAAGTTGGATAGGCTGGAAGTGAAATCAAACCACAGGGAAATTTTGCCAGAACACCTGAAGATCCTCTTTTGATTATTAATGAATTGGGGCCCCTTCCTAATGATTCTCCTCCGTATAGGGCCGATCCGGATAATATCGGTTCAATTGCATGAATAATCATATCAGTTCGAGCAATTGCACATGCTTCTTCTTCATTTAGAATAGCTATATCTGCCATTCTCATAGCTTGAGATAGATATTCGAATTCACTTTCTATCCATAACTTGAATGTATCAATTGCTGATATACCTGCATTTTGGCATTGTTCAAATACTGAAATTTGTATTAGTGGATGTGTATTTGCACAGAATACGATATTTGGAGAATCCCATTCATCTGGAATTATGGGATTGAAATCACCTAATACATTTAGTTCAGTTGAAATTGTTTCAACGTCTTCCATATCGCCGCTATATTTTCCTGACCATCTGAATGTTTTACCATCAAGATTCATGATGTTTGAAATATCAATTCCTCTGGTTTCAAGTAATTTTTGATCTCTATTTTTAAAATCTCTACCTATAGGACCTATTATTCCAACTCTTGCGGGTTTTTCTGGAATTGTGGGCAGATGGAATGATGATGATAGGCCAGCATGTACTGCAGAACCGCCTAGTAAATCTGATCCACTATCTACTGATGTTTCAATGTCATCATATCCGATACTACCTACAATTACTACTTCCATTTTAATTACTCCTTGATTGTAATTCGGGATGAATTTGTAAGTAATCAATTGTGATTTCGCGATTTTTAAAATCTTTTTCATTCAGTATCTCACGATGTAAAGGTATCAGAGTGTCTACCCCTAAAATTATAGTTTCATCTAGAGCTGTATCTAATTTGAAAATTGCTTCATCTCTGGATGGTGCCCAACTGATTATTTTTGCCAATAGAGAATCAAAACCTTCTGGCATCTCATAACCTGAGAAGGCATGTGTATCTATTCTAACTCCTGGACCACCGGGAAAATGACACTCCCAAATTTTTCCAGGAGAGGGAATAAGTGTTCTAGGATTTTCTGCATTTATTCTAGCTTGTATGGCATGTCCAAAATATTTTATTTCGGATTGCTTGAATGGTATCTTCATTCCTGAAGCTACTTGGACCCCAAGAGATACTAAATCTAAGCCTGTAATCAATTCTGTTACTGTGTGTTCAACTTGAATTCGGGGATTTACTTCCATGAAAAAGAATTCACCATCGGAGTTTCGTAGAAACTCAAAGGTGGCAAGTCCTTTGTAGCCTATTGATTTCGCACCCGAAACAACCAGAGAGCCAATTTCTTCCCTTTCTTGTTCTGAAAGCCAGGGTGCTTCTTCTATTATTTTCTGATGACGTCTTTGTATTGAACAGAATCTTTCACCCAAATGAATAGCATTTTTTCCATCTGCCAATACTTGAAATTCGATATGTTGGGCATCTTGAATAAATTTCTCAATAAATACCCTGTTATCGCCGAATGCAGACTCGGCACTACTCTGACATAATCTAAGAGCTGAATCAAAATCATCGATAGATTCGACTAATTGCATGCCAATCCCACCACCGCCCGAAGCTGCCTTGATAATTAATGGGAAACCGATATTTTCGGAGATTAATTTTGCATCCTCAGAACTAGAAATTGGATTTTCGGAACCTTTTGCTACTGGAATTCCAGCTTGATTCATTATTTTTCTAGCCTCTATTTTATCTCCTAGAATTCTTAGAGCTTTTGGGCTTGGACCAATAAAAGTGATTCCCTCTTCTTCCAATCTTTCTGCGAAGATTGGATTTTCTGATAAGAATCCATATCCTGGATGTACAGCATCTGCCCTTACTTCTACAGCTGCAGTGACAATTGCTTCGATATCGAGATATGCGGCCAGTGGGTCTTCATGTGGGATATATATTGATTCATCTGCGATTCTAGTAGGTAAGGAAATTCGATCTTCTTTTCCGAATATTGCGATAGAATGAATTCCTAAATATTTTAGAGAACGAATAATTCGTACTGCGATTTCACCACGATTTGCGACTAGAACCCTACGAAACATAATTGTCGCAAATAGCATAACTCTAAGAGTCAATCGGAAGTTTAGTAAACGTCTCGGAGATATCTTTTCTCTTTTTTCATTAGTACTTGTTCTACAAACTCCTTGGATTCTTCGGGAGTCATACTTCCAAATTCTGAACATATTGATATTAGTGTACTATGAACATCTTTTGCCATGTACTCTTTATCTCCGCACACATAAAAATAAGCACCATCATTTATCCAATTCCAAATTTCTTCGCCATTTTCTTTCATCAAATGCTGAACATATACTTTTTCTGGTCCTGCTCGTGACCATGCAAGTTCGTGCTTTGTAATTACTCCCTTTTCTTTCCATGATTCCATCTCTTCTCTGTATAGATATTCTCCTTCCTCGGTCCAATCTCCAAAAAATAACCAATTTCTACCTGTACCTCCATCTAATTCTCTTTGCTGTAAGAATGCCCTAAATGGAGCAATTCCAGTTCCGGGGCCGATCATTATAATGTCAGTGGATTTATTTTCTGGAAGTATGAATGACCTAGTTGGAGACATGTATGCTCCTATTTTCGTATCATCTACGGAACACCTATCTGCTAAGAATCCTGTACATAGTCCAGTTCTGTCTCTTTCATGGTGATTGTACCGTACTATTGCTACCGTAAGATGTACTGTGCCCGGCTCATAATCTGGACTACTAGCAATTGAGTATAGGCGAGGTTTCAATCTATCCATTCCTTCAATTAATTCTTGTGGAGTGAATCCTACATTCTTAAAATCTGCTAAGGCATCTACGTAATCTCTTGACCAAATGTAGTCTTCCATTTTTTTCTGATCTGAAACTAATTCATTCCATAAAGCAATAGATGAATCTGAATGTGGATCTATGACTTCGTAATCAGATGGAATTTCGGTATCTGATTCAGATAAATCCCATTCTATCATTACTGAACCGTCTATAGTTGAAACTCTTTGGCGACTAACTATCTGAATTTCAATTGGGGTTGAATTAGAAGAAATTCTATTTTCAAGAGATTTTATCCATTTCTTTGAAACTCTGTGAATTTCGTATTTGTGAGTTAGTGCCTCCCTAAGAGTGCATGTTCCTTGATGTGTATCTACTTCTTCCTCACCAGAAAAATTTGCTGTTTCCAATAGTGAATCTACCAATTTCGGTGGACAAATGGGGACTACTGCTAGAGCATCACCTGCTTTGTATTCCAATCCTGAATCGCCTAGTTTAAACACTATATGACGCGTCTCTTTTCTAGAACCTTCGCCATTCAAAATATAATTTTCACTGATTGTTGCTGGATAAGGATTCTTAACACTCCACTCAGGCATTTTGTCACCAAATTAACCGAAGAAAGTCTAGTTTATGAACCAATGTAAAAAAAGTCTACCCTATAGAAGAAACCATGAACTCATCCCTTCATGGATGCATATGGCCGAAGTATACTTTCTAGGTACTGGGAATGCTTTTTCCCCCCCAGGAAGGATGCATGCGCTTGCATTAATTGATTCCAAGATTCTGATTGATTGCCCACCTACTGTAATTCCACAATTAATAAGAGGAAATTGCTTACCTTCAGAATTGAATCACCTACTTATTACTCATTGGCATGCAGATCATACATTCGGACTTCCATTCCTTCTGCTAAATAGAAAATGGATGCCCTCGGAAGAATCAGATGGACAGGAGCTGGAAATCCATCTTGAGGAAAATGGAATAGAGATATTATCTAATCTTTGTAGAATGGGTTATCCGGGTTCTCTGGAAGATTCTATTGAGAAAGATATAATTTGGAATAAAGATAAACAATCAAAATTATCTGGTACAGAATGGGAAATGGAAAGATTTCCTGTCCTTCATACTCCGCAAACTGAACCTCATGGATATATGCTCACTCATTCTAGTGGATTTTGTCTTTTACATTGTGGAGATTCGGGACCTTGTGAAGAGATTGATTGTAGAGTTGGCCAGTCAGATGTTGTAATCGTAGAAATGGGAGTTCCGGATTATGTTGATAGTCCATATCACCACACGCCTTCAGATGTAGAAGAATTATCAAATAAATACCCGGGAGTTAAAATTTTGGTAACCCATAATTATTCTAATAGTGGAAATTTTAGACATGGTTTTAAACCTCCCAATTTATCTTATAATATTCATCAACTTGACGACGGGAATAAATTGATAATTAATGGAAAAGGCGATTATATTTTGAAAAAATAGAGTTATCATAATTTACAAGTATTTTAAATATACTTATTTTTTTTTATTTTTTTTAATTATTTTGATGTAAAAATTGCCTGAAAATTTTTATGGATTGAGTATTTTTTTAACTATCTCAATTTATAGTTTTAATTGAGTATAAAAAAAATATATTATTTTATTTTATTTATCTGTTAAGTGCTTTATAACGCATATAAGGCCATTTTTTAATATTTATTATCAAATAATTAAAAATCATTAATGGTGTAATAAAAACACTGAATGGATAAAATCTCAAGAAGTGCTTATTACCATAAACTAACTCGCATAAAGATACCAACTTCAGAGCAAAGCATTCAATGGGGTGTGTCTTTGTTCAATGTTGGTGTATTAGAAAGCGGTGAAAAAAAATGGAGGGTAATATTTTCGAGAAGATTCTGGGGCAAGATAGTCTTTTTACCGACCGAAAGGCATTTGATCATGCTTTCGAACCATCAAGACTTCCGCATAGAGAGCATGAACTGGATGGTTTGGTTCGGAACCTTGTAGATGCATTAAATGGGCATATTCCCTCAAATATGCTACTTTATGGAGTTCCCGGATCAGGTAAGACCGTGGTTACTAGATATGTTCTCAGGCAATTAGAAGAAAAAGGAAAAGAAATGGTAAAACCCGTTTACACTAGTGAGATAAACTGTAGGAATGTTGATACGAAATATAGAGTAGTTCAGACAATTGCTACTCAATTAGCAAAAAGAGGTGATTCCCCGATTCCATTCACTGGTTGGCCTACAGATAGAGTGCTGGAAACATTGATTTCGAGAATGGATAGGGCGGGAGGAGTTCATATTATAGTCTTGGATGAGGTAGATAATTTAGTAGATAAGGCTGGAGATGCTTTGTTATACTCTTTGACGAATTTGAATACTCTACTAAAAAATTCTAGATGTTCAATAATTGGCATTAGTAATGATTTGAACTTTACTCAGCAACTGGACCCAAGAGTTAGTTCTAGACTGAGTCAAGAAGACATTGTATTTCATCCATATATTGCTTCTGAAATTGAAAACATTCTAGTCGAACGAGCAAAAATGGGAATTAAAGAACAAATTTTAGAAGAAGGTGTAATTAATCTTTGTGCGGCATTAGCAGCTCAGGAGCATGGCGATGCCCGTAGGGCACTAGATTTACTAAGAATTTCAGTTCAGAAGGCCGAGCAAAGAGCGCAGACTAAGGTTGGAATTAAACATGTTAGATTAGCACAAAGTCAGCTTGAATATGATCAAGTAACTCCGGTCCTCAAGACGCTTCCCCTTCATCAGAAATTAGTCCTATTTTCGATTTGTTTAAACGAAGAAAATGGGCTAAGGAATATTTCTACGGGGGATGTTTACAGAACATATGTTGATGCCTGTAAGAAAATTGAGATTGAGCCATTAACGAGTAGAAGAGTATCTTCACTTCTAAATGAGTTAGATACACTTGGATTGATAATGGCAAAGAATGTGAGTAAAGGAAGGGGTGGTAGGAGTAAACAAGTAAATTCAGCCATCCCCAAGGCAATAGATGCAATTTCATTGATGAGTGAGAGTGAAACACTGATTGATGAGGCATCTCTAGGAAAATACAGATTACAATCACACCTTTGATTAAAGTAATTTTTACTGGGAACGATTATACCGAAGTGGCATTTCCCCGGCTCGATGTCTGAAGAAAGCTCGGATTGGAAGAAGTCACTTTATAGACCTAGTATTACATTTTCTACAATATTATTTTTCGTTGGAAGTTGGATTATAATTCTGTCAATTATCAATATTGTATTAGGTGCTTATTCTCCGGGAAATAAAGTTCTATGGATAGGTTTTCTGACTGATGGTGTTGCAAATACTTCGGACATGACTTTAGTAATTGACGATGGTGTTTTCTTGGTATTGGGTATTTTATCTATTTCATTGGGTGTAATGGGGATTAATTCAATAAAAGAAGGCGGATTTAAGAAATGGGCCTTAGAAATTCATAAAGGTACGATAATTAGATCATTACTATCAGCCGAAAACGGTCTAACTAGGAGCATAGGTAGTTGGATGCTTGCTTTTGGTATTGTCTTTTACGTTATTTGGAGTTTATGTTACAACACTTGGGTAGATCCAGGAGTTTACTCCATTTGTATTTCACTGATTGCATTTGGACTCGGCCTACACATCGAGGGAAATGAAAGATAATTTCATATTTTCAATGATTCAAAATCTGAAATTATCAATTTGCAATGATTTTTTGATTCCTCAGTTACTACCCTGATTACTACTCCTTTACCGGGTTGACCGTATAGAATTATTCCACCTAGAGGAGATAATAGGTGCAAAATTAGAGGAGCTAAGTCTTCTTCTCCATCTACTTCAATTAATGTAGAGGTGGAATCTCTTATCCAAGAAAAAACTGCTTTTTCGCAAGATTGAAGCAGAGAGGGCGTTAGTTGCCCTGGTGGATTGGTACATGATAGAGTGATACTGAATTTTGAGTTATCTATATTTCTCGAATCTTTCCATTCTCTCCTCTTTGTTTTCCCATCGATTAAGGCTATATCTATTGGAATATTGACTAATTGAGCTCCCAAAACTGTCACATCGCCTACACAAATTATTGGCCCAATAGAATTAGATATTTCTCTCTTAACCCGTTCCATTGCAATTGAAATGTTATTTTCTGGTCCTGTAATTAAATCCCCATAAGGATTTTTCAATTTTCCTTCTGCTTTTTTTGTTATTATCACTGGAGAGAGTAAAACTTCTCCTGGATGACAGTTATTTCCATTCCTATCTATTTCCCCAATTCTTATTCTGGAGCTGGAAATAGGTTTTTTATCCCAAGCATTTTCTAATTCTAGTTCCACAATACTTAATTTCGGTAATGAATTTTGTAATCTTTTTATATTTATTACTTCACAATTTCTTATGTTATCTTCGGTACAAAATATTACCTCTGCAGAATCATGAGTAGGAGCTGGCCCAAAGCTATCTTCTAATTTACCAAATATTACTCTTGAGGGAGAATTATTCTCTACATAAGTTAGAATCTCTTCATGACGTTCTTCCCATGTTTTTATTCTGGGATCTTTGATGTTGGCTATTGTATCTGATGTAATCCAAATTTCTAATTTCTTACAGTACCTCAATGATTGATTGATTAAAGAAATATGGCCTTTGTGGAATCTATCGAAGGTACCTCCAATCAATCCTAGTTCGAACAATTCAATCACCAGATGGTTGCCATAATTATTCTGTGCCCCGAGGCGTAACGGTAACCTTCACTGCATAGCTCTGGCACCTGACCCACCTCGGGACGTCTGTCGGAATACGGGGTAGTCCCTTGATTCATCCTATTCCGTCCTCAGGGGACCTAACGTATTCCGGCCACCTGATTTGCGCCAGAAATCACACTCATCATGAGTCAGACTGGTCTTCGACAGGTGGTCACCCATTCGTGGTGCCGTGCCTCATCCTACACCTCCGGCGAGGGGGTTCGTCAGCACGGTGTTGCCGTTTGGGCAAATTCGGGTAATCATTACTGCTCAAGAACCCAGCGGTAGTTCAGGTGAAATATCACAATAATGATTCACTATAACCAGATTCGCGGAGTATTAGTCTTTTAGCTACAAATCTATCTCCATCGAAGATTTCTGATTGTGTGAATTCTGGCCATGAATCTACTGGTTGAGCAAGCCAGCCCACATGTCTGTGGGTTATACCTGATTGTGGCGGTTTTCCATGTTTAATTGAATCCAAAGATTTTTTTAAATCCAGAAGGGAGTTAATGCCATTATTGTCATCACAAATTGGACTAATACCTTTCAATGATCTATCCAAAATAGGAAGTAAATTATTACTCAACCCTGGATGTGTAGCTTTTGATAATCCGGGTGCAGAACAGAATTCTCCTTTCTGTCTTAAAATTGATGATGCCCATGGAGTATAGTATTTTTTCAGCTCTTCGATATTATTTTTATCTAAAATGGAAATTAATATTTCTTCTGAAACAGGGGCCCACCAATCAGCAGGTAAAACCTTAGTGATTAAAATCAGTTCTTCCTCACTAGCTTGCCTATTTCCTAAAGTATGCTCTACTAAAACGGACCATGCGAACAGATTATTGTCTTCAGGTAAATCCAATCCCCTTCTAATTATTGATTTGAAAGTATTATCAATATTGATACTTTTTTGTTGATTTTTATTGAGTAACCATTGTATACCTCGTAAGGCTGGAATAGAATCTTTTGGAGGGTTTGAAAGCCATGCATCAATGGCCCAATCTAGGAGATCTAGGTGTGATTCGGGCGGAAGCCAAGGTGAATTAGTAATGAATTCTGCAGCCAGC
>LULO01000635.1_pt1 | contig 14168 bp, 15 predicted proteins | sample 728121 | NCBI WGS metagenome assembly LULO01 (sample SAMN03860287, study PRJNA289734) | marine metagenome | biome: seawater column; feature: ocean; material: water; isolation source: Red Sea water column Station 149 - depth 50m | place: Saudi Arabia: Red Sea | collected 2011-10-15 | depth 50 m | reverse complement strand
TTAATATATCAGAAAGAGTTGATTTGGATATTGATCCTGGAATTGAAGTTTTCAACAAGAAAACGCTTTTAAAGAAAAATATTTCAAATGAAGCGTTAATAGAAATCAGAAATTCAAGATTTAAAAATATAGAGGTGGAGGTTCGTCACAGTAGACATTATCCGCTGGGCGATCAAATTGCACCTTTAATCGGATTCTATGGTAAAGATGGGGCACAAGAGGGACTTGAAAAAAGTTATGACAAGGTTTTATCAGGTAAAAAGGGGAGGCAAAAATACTTTAAGAATGCTAAACAAGAAATCATTTCAAAACCTATCGAAGTTTCTAGAACGATACAAGGAAGTGACATACATCTAACTATTGATAGTACTTTACAATTTTATGCATACAAATTCTTAGTTGAGGCCATAAAAAGCAACAAAGCAAAATCTGGAACAGCTATAATTTTAAATAATATAGATGGTGAAATACTGGCAATGGCAAGCTTTCCATCATATAACCCAAATCACCCTCAAAGAAAGATACAAAAAAACAGGGCTTTGGTGGATGCATACGAGTTGGGCTCAGTCTTAAAACCCATAGTTTTGTCAAAAGCTCTTGAACAAAAAATTGTGAATATCGATGAGTATATAGATATACCAAGAAGACTGTATCTTAATGACAAGGTTATTGTCGATTCAAAGCAATATGAGAAACTAACGCCAGCAGAAATAATTACATATTCTAGTCAAATCGGAGCATCTAAAATTGCTTTAGAGCTAGGATATGATGATTTCAAATCAAACTATTATGATTTTGGTTTTACAAAACCAATTTCAATTAACTTTCCATCATCCGCATTTGGCTATATGGCCATTAAGGATAAAATTGTTGACAAAGAACTTGCAAGTTTAGGGTATGGTTATGGCTTAACAATTAGTCCTTTTCAGATAGCATCAGCTTATTCAGTATTTGCTAACAATGGGATTTTTAAAGATTTTAAGCTTCTCAAAGACGAAGATGTTTCATCGAGAAGAGTTATTTCTGAATCAACTGCATCAAATATTTTGAAAGCTTTAGAAATGGCTACAAAAGACGGAACAGGAAAAGCTGCAAATGTTAATGGATTTTCTCAAGGAGGTAAGACTGGAACTGTTCACCAAATAAGATCTGGATCAGGTTATGCAGAAGATATGTATAGAGCTTCATTCATTGGAATAACGCCTTTAAACAAAAACTCTCTGACAATATTTGTTTCTATAGATGAACCAAGTTTAGATTCATACTCTGGTGGCAGTGTGGCAGCACCCGCTTTTGCAAAGATAGCAGAAAATTCTCTAAATCACTTAGGATATTTTGAAGATGAGTGAATATGAAGAAATATTAGGTATAAAAATTCCTAAAAATACTAAAATTAAAGCTGTAACCAATTCATCAAAGAAGGTAACAAAGGATTCAATTTTTTTTGGATTCAAAGGAACTAAAGTTCATGGAAGCAAGTATGCTAAAGATGCCATTAAGAATGGAGCATCGTTGGTTATTCACGACGATCCTTTGTTTATAAAAAATAATGAAAAGATAATTTACTCAAAAGATCTAAAAAAAAATATTATTAAATTTTTAGATTAAAACATAATGATGAAAAAATCCAAACAAAATTCTCAAATAAAACAACACCAGATATATTTGAATTATACGAAATAATTAGTTCACTTAATTTCGGTTTAGACTCTATGAGTATATGTCTGGAGGTATCATCTCATGCGCTTGATCAAAATAGGCTTGATGGCATTCAATGGCTAAATTCTGCATCAATATTAAATATTGGTGAAGATCATTTGGATTACCATAAGGATATTTCTTCTTATAGAGACTCAAAATTTAGTATCTTTAAAATGAATTCGCCAATAAAACTTGTTACTGATGAATCTAATAACTTTGTAAAGAACTATGATTATTTAAAAGAAACAAAGTTGACATCTATAAGTAGTAAAAATAATTTTTCTGATGTTTATTATAAAATTACAAAAGCTAATTTTAAAAATTGCGAATTTAAAATATTTCTTAATAACCCACCAAGCGGGCAAGAAATATATAAAAATAAGAAATATAAATTTAAATGTACTCTTTTTCCAGAGTTTAATATTACTAATCTTGTATTTGCAATTTCTTCAATAGGATTTGATGAATTCTCTGATAAGCATGTTAATGATCTATCTTTCATCAAGTTACCAAAAGGTAGGACTGAAAAAATATTTCGATAATTTAATTTTAGTTTTTGGGTTTGGAGGCGAGAGAGATAAATCTAAACGATCAAAGATGTTAAAAATTGCTTTAGACAATTCATCTAAAATTTTTTTAACATCAGACAATTCCAGGAGTGAGAAATTTGAAAATATTATAAAAGATGCCATGAAAGGGAATAATCAGAGAGACATAACAATCATAGAAGATAGAAAAGAGGCAATAATCAATGCAAATAAATTTTTGGATAAAAATAGTTGTTTGTTAATTCTTGGCAAAGGACATGAGCAAACTCAAGAAATTGATGGAAAAATTTATCATTTTAGTGACCATGAGGTAGTTGATGAAATTTATAACTAATACTTCAGATTTAGCAAAATTTCTTAATAAGAAAATAAAATTTAATGCATTAATAAAATCAATTTCAACTGATACAAGATCATTAAAAAAGAATTCATTATTTATAGCTATAAAAGGTGAAAATTTTGATGGAAATGATTTTGTTGATGAGGCACTCTCAAAAGGTTCAAATATTATTATTGCTGATAATAAACGTTTTAAAAACAATAAAGATAAAAGAATTATATGGGTGAATGATTCGATAAAAGCACTTAAAACAATATCAAATAACATCATCAAAGATTATGGTGGTAACGTAATTGCGATTACTGGCAGCAATGGAAAAACAACAACAACAAATATTATTGGTAAAACCCTTAAAAATAACTCAAAAACTTTAAAAAATTTTAATAACGAAATCGGTATGCCTCTGAGCTTGATGAATGCTTCTTCTAAATCAAAGAATTTAATTTTTGAAATCGGTGCCTCTAAATTAAATGACATTGATTATCTTAGTAAAATCTTACAACCTAATGTTGGATTAATAACAAATATTGGAAATTCACATTTAGAGTCCCTAAAGAATATTGATGGTGTTTTTAAAGTAAAGTCTGAAATAGTTAAAAATATTAAGAAAAATGGCTTTTTAGTTGTACCTAATGATAATAAGAAGCATCTTAATAAATGGAAAAAAATGAGATCAGACATAACAACAATTTCTTTTGGTATGAAGGATGATTCTGATTTTTATCCTATTGACATAAAGATTAAACAAAATGGACTAAGCTTTTTAGTCACCTCGAGACTGCTTGAAAAACCAATAAAAATATCATCTTCACTGGAAGGAGTTCATAATGTTAAAAATATTCTTTCAGCTTGTGCAGTGCATTATTGTCTTGGTCAAAACCTACAGGATTTTTCAAAATCAATTAGCTTATCTAAACTCGACAATTTAAGGCAAGTAAAATACAAATGGCTAAAAGGATCTACCTTAATTGATGATAGTTATAATGCAAATCCAGATTCAACAAAAAAATCTATTGATTTATTAAGTAATTACAACAAAAAAACTGTCTTATTATTAGGAGACATGTTGGAGTTGGGTAGGTATAAAAATAAACTTCATAAAGAAGTTGGGGAATATGCAAAATCTAAGGGAATCAGGAAATTGATTGCATTTGGCAATCTTACAAGACATTCAATTGATGGCTTTGGAAAAAATGGGATTTTTTTTAATGATGAGACTAAGTTAAAAAACTATTTAAGGAAAAATATAACGTCAAAAAATGTTATCTTAATAAAAGGTTCAAGAGGTATGAAAATGGAGCGATTTATAGATGTTTGAGTATTTGGGTACAGTTTTAGTATCTGTTGATCCTGGTTTTGACGTTCTAAGATACTTAACTGTAAGAACAATTGGTGGTACGGTAACAGCGCTTTTGCTTTCAATCTTGATGGGCCCATTAATCATTAATTCTCTCAAATCAATGCAATTTGAGCAGTTTGTCAGAAAAGATGGACCACAATCCCACTACAAAAAAACGGGTACGCCCACAATGGGAGGATTACTTATATTATCTTCTTTAATAATTTCAACTCTTTTATGGGCTGATCTTCTCTTATATCAATAACATATTTATATTACTCAGCTGAGATTATTCCTGAACAGTCGTTTATTGTTCCTTTTTTTAAAGATTTAATAATCCCCATGTCTCCCTTTGTTTTTATTTTTATTGGAGTGTTTGTATTAGTTGGCTCTTCGAATGCTGTCAATTTGACTGATGGGCTGGATGGTCTTGCAATTCTTCCCTCAGTCTTGATTGGAGGAGCACTTGGCTTAATTGCTTATGCTATGGGGAACCAAAATATAGCAGATTATTTGTATTTACCTCATCTTCCATTATCTGGAGAGTTAATAGTGTTCTGTGGGGCCCTAATTGGATCAGGTATTGGTTTTCTATGGTATAACACATATCCAGCTCAAGTATTCATGGGAGATATTGGGTCACTAAGTCTCGGAGCTATATTAGGAATAATCGCAATTATTTTAAGACACGAATTAGTTTTTGCAATTATGGCTGGAGTATTCGTAATGGAGACTCTAAGTGTAGCAATTCAAGTAATTTCGTTTAAAACAAGAGGTAAGAGAGTTTTTTTAATGGCACCAATTCATCATCATTTTGAACTTAAGGGCTGGGCTGAGCCTAAGATTATTGTTAGATTTTGGATAATCACACTTGTTTTAATTCTAATTGCATTATCAACATTAAAGTTAAGGTAAGGTTAAGTGAGATCTCTAATATATGGTTATGGGGATACAGGTAAATCTTTTGAAAGATACTTAAAAGATAAAAAAATTGATTTTGATATTTTTGATTCAAATATTGCTGAATATAATCAAAATTATAACTTTGAAGACTTTGATCAAATTTTGTGCAGTCCTGGAGTACCAAAAGACATTTTTGAGAATATTAAGAGCCAAAATATCAATACATTTACAGATGTAGACATTTTTTTTAATGAAGACAAATCTGTAAAAATTGGTATTACCGGAACTAACAGGAAAAGCACTACAGCATTTCATTTACATCAATTATTAAATAAATATAAATCTTCAAATTTAGTAGGCAATATTGGAAATACAATGTTGGACTTTATCAATAATGGAAAAGAGTTCTCAATAATTGAATTATCAAGTTTTCAATTAGATAAGATGAATCAAAATCGGCTTGATTTTGGCATTTTGCTTAATATTGAAGAAGATCATCTTGATTATCATGGCGACTTTAAATCTTATAAACTAGCAAAAGAAAAAATTCTCTCAGCTAATGAAAGCATTTCTTTTGAGATAGATCCGTATAATCTATTTAAATGGATTACTGGCAAAGAAGCTAAAAAAATACAATTAAAAAATCTTCCATATAGATTTGAACATATATCTGAAAAAATTATTAATGATTCAAAGTCAACAAATTATCATTCTTTGAAGTACGCAATGAAAAAAGCAAAAAAATGCTTTAATAGTGAATATATTTTGATTGTGTGTGGAAATCCTAAAAAAGAAAAATATAAAGAAATTCATCTTAAAGATCCAAGCGAAGTTTATATTTTTGGAAAGCATTCCTATCAAATAAATAAATGTATTGAGCATCCTAAAAAGAAATTATTTAAGAATATTAAAGAATTATTTGAATTTGTTCATACTAAAAAAAGTACATGTAATATACTTTTTTCTCCTGGTTATCCAAGCGGTGATGACTTCAAAGATTTTAACGAAAGAGGTGAGATCTTCAACATTCACGCATTTAATAAATAAATGAATATTAGTAGGAGTGATATTTTGGTAATTTTGCCATTGGGTTTATTGCTTATTATAGGTTTGGTAATGGTAACTTCATCAAGCATATATATTGCTGATGATATGACCTCTAATCCCTTCCATTTTGCTAAAAGACAAGCATTATTTATATCAGTGGGACTATTTTCAATGACATTTTTCTTAATATTGCCATCAGATTTTCTTTTAAAGTCCGATTGGATATTTATGTTATTGAGCATAATTCTTTTAATTATTCTTTTTATTCCTGAAGTTGGTACAAGTGTGAATGGGAGTATTAGATGGATAAGAATGGGACCAATTAATATACAACCCTCGGAGATTTGTAAATTTAGTTTAATTCTATATATTTCTGGATACTCTGTTAGAAGAATGTCAGAAATGAATTCGCTTAGAAGTTTCTTAAAACCATTATTTCTGTTATTCATAATATCTTTACTAGTAATGGGACAACCTGATCTTGGTTCTACAGCCATCATTTGCTTTCTAGTTGTTGGTATTCTTTTTTATGCAGGCATATCTTTCTATCAAATTTGTTTGCTAGTTTTATTAATTATTTTGTTAGGTTACTTAGCCATAACGTCTTCACCAATGAGATTAGCAAGGGTTTTAGCATTCACAGATCCTTTTGCATTAGATGTTGTACAAAACGCAGGATGGCAATTGTCCAATTCTTTAATAAGCATTGGTCAAGGTGGATGGTTTGGTCTTGGCCTAGGAAATAGTTTTCAAAAAAGCTTTTTTTTACCTGAAGCTCATACAGATTTTATATTTGCAATTTTAGTTGAGGAACTTGGAATAATAGGAGGCATGTTGTTAATTTTTTTATATGTGACTATGTTGATTGGATTGATTTTTATATCTTTTGATTCTTTCAAAAAAGATAGATTATTTCAGGGATATGTAGTGTTTGGTGTATTTCTTTTAATATCAATCCAAGCCTTGTTTAATATAGCAGTAAACATTGGTCTTTTGCCTACTAAGGGCCTTACATTACCTTTTATCAGCTATGGAGGAACAAGTATCATTATAATGTTATCTTTAATGGGGATTGTCCTGAGAATAAATAATGAAAATAAAGTTCTATAAATGAAATTCTTAATCGTTGCTGCTAAGACTGGAGGTCATGTATTTCCTGCTGCAACAGTAAGTAAAAAACTTATTAATAAGGATCATCAAATTATTTTGATTGGAACTGGAAACAAAATTGAAATAAATGCATATGAGGACCTAAATTCTAAGCAATATAAACTTAATATAGATGGCTTTAGAGGAAAAAATGTTTTTATAAAAATTAAGGTGTTGTTTCAAATTGTTACTAATATATTCTATCTAATAAAGGTAATTAAAAAAGAAAGAATAGATGCCATGATTGGCTTTGGCGGTTTTATTAGTGTACCAGCAGGCATAGCATGCTTTATAAAAGGAATTCCAGTTTTTACTCATGAGCAAAACTCTGTAATGGGTTCAGCTAATAAGCTACTCTCAAAATTTGCTGTGATAAATTTTCTAGGATTTGAGATTTCAAATATAAATAATTCTATATTTTCAGGAAATCCAATTAGAGACACTTTTAGAGATTATAGTATGGATGTAACCAAAGAATTAGAAGACAAGATTAAAGTTTATATTACTGGTGGAAGTCAAGGATCTAAATATATCAATTTAAATATGCCTCATGCATTGGAGCCATTATCGGAATATTTATTAATAAAACATCAATGTGGTTTTGATAATCTTGAACAAGTAAAAAGTGAATATGAATCGAGAAATATTGAAGCAGAGGTTTTGGAATTTTTCAATAATCCTGAAGAACAGATAAAATGGTCAGATTTTGTTGTCTCAAGAGCAGGAGCACTTAGTTTATCTGAAATCACTTCAATGAAGAAAGGTGCCTTAATGATTCCTCTGCCAAATTCTATTGATAATCATCAATACGAAAATGCAAAAAAAATTGAGGATACGGGTATGGGTATTTTGCATGAAGAAGATGAAGATATAAGTTATCTCACTGATAAAATAAATGAAATTATTAAAGATAAAAAATATATCAATTGGAAAAAAAATGAACTTACAAATCATGTAAACGCAGCAAATGAAATAGTGAAACACATTGAAGAATATCTCAATAAATGAAATTTTTTAAAAAAGTAAAACATATCCATTTTGTAGGAATTGGTGGAGCAGGAATGATAGGCATTGCTAAAGTATTGCTGAAAAAGGGATACAAAATATCAGGTTCTGACATATCAGACTCTCGTGAATTAAGAAAATTAGAAAAACATGGTGCAAAGGTATTTATTGGTCATTCATCTAAAAATATTAAGGGTGCAGATTTGCTAGTTATATCATCTGCAATTAGTTCCAGAAATCCTGAATTAGTCCAGGCAAAAAAAGATTCTATTACATCAATACCAAGGGCCGAAATGCTTGGAAGTATTATGATTGGATACGAAAGTATTGCTGTTGCTGGGAGTCATGGTAAAACCACAACAACAAGCATGATTGCAAAAATACTAAGTGTTGCAAATTTAAGCCCAACATATGTTGTTGGAGGAAAAGTTTTAAGTACAGATGAGAATTCTGACTTAGGTAAAGGAAGATATATTGTCGCAGAAGCAGATGAGAGTGATGGATCATTTGTTCACCTTCAACCCGATGTCGCTGTTTTAACAAATATAGATGATGATCATCTGGCTCATTTTAATAACATCTTTGAAAATCTTTTAGATTCATTTGTTTTGTTTTCAGAAAACGTACCTTTTTATGGATATCTGATAATCAATGGCGATGATAAGAACATAAAAAAAATCTCAAAAAGAATATCTAGATCACAAGTTACGTTTGGAGAATCGAAAGAATGTGATTATAAAATTATCAAAATCATTTCAAAAAACGGTAAGCAAGATTTTCAAATTTTTGATAAAAAAACAAGAAACGTTCATAAATTTAAAATTAATCTTCCTGGTAAGCATAATGTTTTTAATGCAACAGCTGCAATCGCTGTTGCGTTGGAGGAAGGCATTTCAATTAGCTCAATAAGGAATGGCATTAAAGAATTTACAGGGGTTGGAAGAAGATATGAAAAGCATGATATTAAAATTGATGAAAAATCATTAGCCTTAATTGATGATTATGGTCATCATCCGTTAGAAATTGAATCAAATATAAAGGCGTATAAAGAGGAATATAAAAATAAAAAAGTATGTATGATTTTTCAACCACATAGGTTTTCAAGGACAGCACAGCTCTTTGATGATTTTATAAAGGTATTAAAACAAACCGATTCATTAATAATGTTAGATATTTATTCTGCAAGCGAGAAGCCAATTAAAGGCATAAACTCAAGGAGAATTGTAGAAACTTTAAAACAAAATGGTCATAAAGATGTAACTTATTTGAAAAAACATGATGATGTAATAGATTTGATTAAAAAGAAAAAGGATGATTTTGATATTTTAGTCACACAAGGTGCTGGTAGTGTTTCAAATATTTGTCAAATAATTAAAAATCAATGGGAAACATAAATAAAATTGCAGTTCTATATGGAGGCTCTTCCTCTGAAAGAGAAGTTTCTATACAAAGTGGAAAGGGTGTTCATAATGCAATCTGTGATTTAGGCTATGAATCAGATCTAATTGATTTTAAAGATCTTAACAATTTGAATGAATTAAAGATGTATGACTTTATATTCATTGCTCTTCATGGTTTTGAAGGCGAAGCCGGTAAACTTCAAAGAGATTTAGATGATTTAAATATTTTATATTCTGGATCAGGTCCTGAAGCTTGCATGAAAACATGGAACAAAAAAGTCACAAAAGAAATTTTAAAAGAAAATAATATAAATACTCCTGTTTCCCTGAGTATTTCTGAGTTTTCTCTAGAAGATGCAAATCAAAGTTTAAATACATCATTATTTGATCGATTCAGACCATTTAATTATTTATTTTTAAAACCTGAGGAAGATGGCTCCAGTATTGATATTTTTAAAATAAGTGATGAAGAAAGCCTTAAAAATGCATATAAAAAATGCACTAATCGTGAAAGAGGTTTTTTATTTGAAGAATATATTGATGGAAGAGAGCTAACTGTGACCGTAATTGATAAAGAATGTTATCCGCCTATTGAAATAATTACAAAAAATGAATTTTATGATTATGATGCAAAGTATATTTCAGACGATACATTGCATATTGAAGCAAAATTAACGCAAAGTGAATTAGTTGATATTAAATCAGTATCTCTACAAGCATTTGAAGCACTCAATTGCAAAGCATGGGCAAGAGTTGATTTGATTCAAGATAAAAAAGGTAATTTTTATGTAATAGAGATTAACACAGTTCCTGGAATGACAAGCCACAGCAATGTTCCAAAGTCTGGAAGTCTATTAGGCTTAACTTATAATGAGGTAGTCCAAAAAATCATCGATGCATCTTTATAAAAAACTATTGCTAATAATTGTAATCTTAACTCCTACAAATTTATTTGCAGAATATGAAATTAATATTAATTTTGAATCAGGATTTGAATTTGAATCACAAAAAATATTAATAAGCGATCTAAAAAATTCTAAATCAAAAAAACAGATTGAGAAAATTCTTAAAAGACAAGATTGGATAAAAGATTTCTCAATAGTCTACAAACCTTTTAAAAAGGAAGTTTATGTAAGTATTACAAATAGAGAGCCGATTTTTGTTCTTAACAATCAATTTTTTTATGATATTAATTTACATAAATTTAAGTTTGATAATTCAAAAAGAGACTTGGTAATCGTGCAGGGACCTGTAAAAAATGAAGAAGATATTTTAGAAATAATTACTAGAATTGATTCTATTTCAAGCATTAATTTTAATCTTAGTGAAATCAATTACAGTTATGTTAATGGGTGGGATGCTATTACAGATAAAACTTTAATCAGGTTTGGTAACGATTTAACAGAAACAAAATTCAAAAATTTTGAATATACAGCAAATTATTTGTTCGAGAATGGAAAAAATCCTAGTATCATAGATATTAGATATAGAGATGGAGTTGCATTAAATTATGGCAAATAACAATAAAAATTCTAATTTAATAGTTGGTTTGGACATAGGTACGTCAAAAGTTGTTTGTATTGTAGGAAGATATAATAGCGAAGCTAAACTTGAAATTGTTGCATTGGGTGCATATCCATCGAGCGGATTAAAAAAAGGTGTAGTTGTAAATATTGATGCTACCACCGATGCAATTAGCAAAGCAGTAGAACAAGCTCAATCGATGATTGAGGAAAAAATTAAGTCGGTCTATGTTGGAATTGCTGGAAATCACATCAAAAGTCTTAATTCACAAGGCGCTGTTGGCATCAAGGATAATGAGGTGTCGGCATTTGATATTGACAGAGTCATTGAGTCAGCTCAAGCAGTCTCAATACCATCAGATCAGAGAGTTCTTCATGTTTTACCTCAGTCCTTTGTAATTGATGATCAAGAAGTAAGCCTTGACCCTCTAGGAATGTCTGGAGTAAGGCTTGAGGCTAAAGTTCACCTTGTAACATGCGCAAGCAGCGCAATTAAAAACATCGAAAAATGCATAAAAAATTGCGGACTAAGTGTAGACGGGTTTGTTTTAGAGCAGTTAGCAAGCTCACATTCTATTCTTTCTGAAGATGAAAAGGATCTTGGAGTATGTTTGGTTGATATTGGAGGAGGGACGACGGATATTGCAATTTTTAATACAGGCTCAATTGTATTCACTGGGGTGATTCCAATTGCAGGCGATCAAGTAACAAGTGATATTGCTCAAGCTTTAAGAACGCCTACACCTCAAGCAGAAGACATAAAACAAAAACATGGATGCGCAGTCACCGAATTTACAAAAGATGATGAAACTGTTGAAGTCCTTGGTGTTGGCGGAAGGCCTCCTAGGGAACTATCTAGAAGCTCATTAGCCGACATAATTCAGCCTCGATATTCTGAATTATTTGATTTAATAAAAGCTGAAATTTCAAGAAATGGGTTTGAAGACAAAATTTCTGCTGGAATTGTATTTACTGGTGGTACCTCCAAGATGGAGGGAGTTGTTGAATTAGCTGAATCAATTTTTCAAACATCAGTAAGAATGGGAATTCCGTCTAAGTTCAAAGGGATGGAGACCATACTTCAAAATCCAATATATTCAACATCCATTGGCTTAATAGAACATGGAAATAAACAAATCAACAACGAAATGTTAGCCGAACAAAACTTAAATCTTTTCTCAAAATTGTTGAGAATAGTAAAAAGCGAATATTGATATTAGAAAATAATTGAATTAGAATGCGCATTCCTTGGTTTTTACATTGAAGTAAAAATCTATAACCACAAGGAAAAAGATGAACAAATACGAAGCAGTAATAATACTTAATCCAAACCTTTCAACTAAAGTTGACTCATTTTTAAAAGAATTTACATCTTTACTTTCAGGCAATTCTTTCAACATTATAAAAACCGAGGATGTTGGAAGAAGACAGTTAGCTTACTCTATAAACAATCATAATAAAGGTCACTATCTTTTGTTTAATATCGAAGGAGATCCTTCAAAGCTTATTGATATAGAAAACAAGATTAAATATAACGAATCTATAATTAGGCACTTATTTGTTTCTGTGAAAGAGCATGATGGAGATGAGTCTTATTTATTTTCTGAATCTAAGTCTAAAAAGAAAGATACTGATGAAGACTTAGAAGATCAAACATCTCAAACAGAAGAACAAGTTGTAACTGAAAATACCGATAATGATTCAGTTGAAGGAAATGAAGTTGAAGATAATGCTGAAAAAGAACAAGAGGAAGAGGTAAAAGATGAGTAAATATGATTTACCAAAAAAATTTGATTATAAAGATGTGAATACTCTTAAGCAGTTTATCACTGAAACAGGAAAAATAATTCCTGCGAGAGTAACTGGAGTTTCAGCATCAAATCAAAGGAAGCTAACAAAAAATATCAAGATCGCGAGATTTTTAGCCTTAATTCCTTATACGGTAAAATACAACGACTAGGTGAAATTGGAGACATTGTTGAGGTGAATTCTGGTTATGCTAGAAATTTTCTTATTCCACAAAAGAAAGCAGCTTTCGCAAGTAAATCACATATTGCTGAAGTTGAAGCCAGAAAAGAAGAACTAGCAGCCATGTCTGAAGATGTGCTAACTAAAGCCAAGGTAAGAGCTGAATCCATAAATGGAGCTGAATGTGAAATTTTGGTTCCGGTTACAGAAGAGGGTGCATTGTATGGATCAGTAGGGACAAGAGAAATTTCAGAGGCTTTCACAAACATTAATGTTGCAATTGATAAAAGTGAGGTTCAACTTCCTGATGGACCAATTAAAGAAACAGGTGATCATAATATTGTGATTAGCGTCCATCCTGAAGTTAGCGTTGAAGTTCTTGTAAAAGTATCACCTGAGTAGTTGTATATTTCGGAATATGATGTAAAAATCATATTCCCATGTCAGATATTAATATCAATCAAAACGAACAAGCTAGAGAAGCAGAGAGAGCGGTTTTAGGTGGCTTGATGCTTGAAACACAAAGGTTTGATACCGTAATACAAGTTATTAAAGAAAATGACTTTGATGGCAAGGATCATCAGATAATTTTTCAATCAATGTCTGAGCTTATTGAGGAGAATAAGCCTCTTGACCCATTAACTGTTTCAGAAAAATTAGATAATAAGAATTCTCTAAATAAAGTTGGAGGAAAAGAATATTTAATTGAATTAGCTACCTCAACTCCTTCTGCAGCTAATCTTGAGGCATATGCTGAAATTATTAGACAAAGATCAATTACAAGAAAATTAATGAAAGCTAATTCTGATATCTCAGAATTAATATCAAATCCTCAAGGCCAAGATGGAGTTTCGCTTCTTGATAAAGCAGAGAGCATGATATTTGCTCTAAATGATGAAACCAATAAAAATGATTCAAGCCTTCAGTCAATGAAAGAACTAATTCCGTCTACTATGGATAGATTGCATGAGCTATCTAATAAGTCAGGAGGGCTGATTGGCTCATCAACAGGATTTAAAGATCTTGATACTAAGCTTCAGGGGGTTCAAAAAGGTGACTTGATTGTTGTTGCTGGAAGACCAAGCATGGGTAAAACTTCATTTGCAATGAACATTGCTGAAAATGTTTTATTAGATGATGATTCAGCTGGAGCAGTTTTAATTTTTAGTTTAGAAATGCCGGGAGAGTCGCTGACTACTAGAATGCTGTCGGGTATGTGTAAGCTTGATCAGCAAAATGTAAGAT
>LULO01001759.1_pt1 | contig 14237 bp, 18 predicted proteins | sample 728121 | NCBI WGS metagenome assembly LULO01 (sample SAMN03860287, study PRJNA289734) | marine metagenome | biome: seawater column; feature: ocean; material: water; isolation source: Red Sea water column Station 149 - depth 50m | place: Saudi Arabia: Red Sea | collected 2011-10-15 | depth 50 m | reverse complement strand
ACGGCTGACCTCATGTTTGCGCTTATTTCTAGTGAGGAACTTGAAGAACGAAATCAGATCGCGGTCAAACAGTTGAAGAACCGATACAATGACCCAACCATGAACAAGAGATTCGTCATTGGTATTGACCGTGCAAAGATGCGACTGCATGATCTAGAAGAGAGTGAACAACAGGGACTCGTTGACAGTAACCAGAAGGAAGACACATTCAACGAACCCGTGTTCGACAAGACAGACTTTGGAGAGGGGTGGCAAGTATGAGCATACCAAGAATTAATCCAAACACATGGGAGTATGTATCAAGAGAGGACGATGCTCAAGCATCAGTTCTCTTGCGTGGTGATCACAAGTTCTCTGGTGTAATCTACTCGTATGGACGCATTAGTGTTCCAGAGCCTACATCAGATGGGTTTGCACAACTCTCGTTTGACTATAACATAGAAGACAACAACAATATTCCTCGCGATGAGTTCGATGAGGAGTTTTTTACATTGATAGGTGATATTCTAGTTGATATCATTGAACAGAGAATGGAAGAAGAAACATTGATTTATAAAGGAGGCACGGATGAGTAATTTTTTACAGGATGCAATCAAGGCAGCAGGAAACGAGTACGCTGCAATCGTAGACGATGGGGTGGAAGCAGGAGATGTTGAGAGTTTTATTGACACTGGTTCATACATCTTCAACGCACTTCTATCTGGTAGTCTGAATGGTGGTCTACCATCGAATAAGATTACCGCGATTGCGGGTGAGAGTGCAACAGGTAAGACATTCTTTCTCATGGGTATGGTCAAGAACTTTCTTGATGCTAACCCTGATGCTGGTGTGTTGTATTTTGAGAGTGAGAGTGCAATCACACGCCAGATGGTGATTGATCGTGGCATTGACCCCAAGCGTATGGTTATCATGCCTGTCACTACAGTGCAAGAGTTTCGCACACAAGCAATCCGTGTTCTGGATGACCATCTGTCGAAACCAGAGGGTGATCGTCCACAGATGATGTTGTGTCTTGACTCACTGGGTATGCTGTCTACCACCAAAGAAGTAGAGGATACAGCGGAAGGTAAAGAGACTCGTGATATGACACGAGCGCAAGTACTCAAAGCGGCGTTTCGAGTTCTGACACTAAAGCTTGGGCGGGCGAAAATCCCGATGGTGGTTACGAACCATACCTATGATGTGGTTGGGAGTATGTTTCCAACGAAAGAGATGGGTGGGGGAACTGGTCTGAAGTATGCAGCTTCTAGTATTGTCTACTTGAGTAAGAAGAAAGAGAAAGACGGTACGGAAGTTATCGGTAATATCATTCATTGTAAGAATCACAAGAGTCGTTTGACGAAAGAGAACAAGATGGTTGATGTTCGTCTGACTTACGACAGAGGATTGGACAAGTATTACGGCTTGCTTGATCTCGCATTGAAGTATGGTATCTTCAAGAGCGTTTCCACTCGTATTGAATTACCAGACGGCAGTAAAACTTTTGGTAAGACGATTAATAACAATCCTGAGAAGTATTTCACTGAAGATGTTATGGCACAGTTGGATGAAGCAGCGCGAAAAGAGTTCTCGTATGGGATGAGCGACGATGAAGAATGAGGAATGGTGGGTTCCTGGCTACGGAACAGAAAAGGTTGGTCCGTTTCTGGAGAGTTTGGTAGGTCTTGCAAGACCACAGCGTATTCTTGAACTTGGTATGGGTTACACCACACCGTTTCTTTTGAATGGGCTCAAGGAAAACACCGAAGGGTTACTGTGGGATAGTAACTGCGACAAGGACTATCTGGATAAGCCGTACAGTCCCAAGTTTGTTGTGGTCGATAACTTGAGTATGGAAGATGATCAAGCGGAAAAACGCATGAGCATTCTAGAAAGTGAGCCTCTGGTAGAATTCATACAGGGTGATATGAAAGATGGTGAGGTAATTAGTCAAGTGGATATTCATGGGCCCTATGATCTTGTGTGGGTTGACTGTGGTGGTTGGGAAGAATACAAATTCTTTGCAGAAAACTATTGGGATATGATAACGGAGTACGTTCTGTTTCATTTCACTTACTTTAAGGGCGAGCCAAACAAGAATCTAGAAGTTGTTAGTCAGTTACCCGCAGCATTTCGTATGGATATTATTGAACCTCACAAATTTAGGCAGGGTAGTATCACGATGCTACGGAAAGTGTGACGATGAGTAATTTTATAAGGCAATATGCAAATGCGATGCCTGACGATCTGTGTGAAACACTGATTGCATGGTTTGATTCTGTGGAAGATGTTAAGACTGTCAAGGCGGATCGTATCACCCGAAAGGATAAACAGAAATGGCTGACCTTTGAGAAGCATAGTGATCTTTATACGCGAGTTCAGAAGTGCAAGTATGACATGATGCACAGATACAAAGAAGAGTTTCCGTTCTGCTATCGTGGAACTAAGAATTTGTTATCGCCTGATATTAAAATTCAATGCACGCCACCCTTTGGTGGCGGGTTTCACAACTGGCATGCTGAAGTAAGCCATCATGAAAATATGGATCGTTGCTTGGTGTGGTCGTTCTACTTGAATGATGTGGAGATGGACGAAGGAGAGACAGAGTTCCTTTATGAAAAGTTAAGAGTTCGACCAAGAAAAGGTTTGGGAGTAATGTTCCCGGCCGGATGGACGTTTCAGCATCGTGGAAACCCTGTACACACTGCTGATAAGTATATGACTACAGGGTGGTGGCACTATCCAGACGAGAAAGGATACTACAGATGATTGGTGAAATGGTTAGCTATCTGAATGAGTACGATGAGAAAGTTACTGGCGAGGTGACTGATATCAGTTCAGATAGATTTGATGATGTGAAATGGTTGATGCTGGGAGATGGCGAGATGGCCAGACCTCATTATTGGTCTAAGAAGAAAAAGACCTACGAACCTGTGAAAGACAAGGACATGAGTTCTATTTACCTTGAAGTGAAAGGTAAGAAGTCTTTTGATTTTATTTACTTAGAGGAAGTGATACGATGAGAGTTAAAACTTTAGATGATGAGGGACAGAGGGCTGTTGCTGAAATGATTGAGAACGGCTATGTTCTCACGGATAAACCGCAAAAGAAGTCTTCTCAAGATGAGATTGTTCCTTTTAATACACCCGCGAAAGAAATTAAGTTGTACAAACAACCTCTGCAAAAACTAGTGGACGAAAGAGAGCGATTGCGTTTGAAGTTTACGCCCCGTAATGGTGGAATGGGCGGTATTCCATTGAGTGTTCGTAATCGTATTGAGAGACTTGAGAAGGTTATTGAGAATAAAGTTAATCTTATTAATGAAGCGATAAAGAAAAATGAGTCTGGCAGCACTAGCGAAGAGTCTTAAACCTTCAATGCAGTTTGATAGGCATCCCCTATCAAAACAATTTTCTGAAAAGTTTCCAATTATCACTCTTGATCTATCATTGGTGGCGGACAAAACTATTCATGAGGATCAAGAGTTTTCTCTGAACGAAAATCTTGAACGTCAGATACGAGAGTTGGGAGATGCACAACAGAAGAGGACTAATGTAAAGGCCTCTATGACAGATTGGTTTATGCAAGATACCAGTAAGGGGTTTCAGTGGGTGTGTAATCGTGCAATAGAGTTGGCTACGGAAAACAACCCTCAAAATGTAGACATGATACCGTATGATTGTTGGGGAGCAATCTACCGTGAAGGTGATTATACGGTGATGCACAACCACTGGCCTCACCTCTGGAGTTTTGTTTACTATGTCAACTGTCCAGAGGGATCAGCACCTCTGCTATTTGACAGATGTATTAATCCAGGCAAAGGTATTGAACGTGTGGTTCCAAAAAAAGGACTTATGGTTTTATTTCCTGGCTGGGTGCATCATTCTGTACCAAAACACATAGGTGAAGACCGAATTGTGGTTGCTGGTAACCTCTCTATGAACCCATTCTCGCATTTAAAGACGTTAGAGGACCGTGGATTAGGTCAATGGCGGTCTGTTTATGGGAGTAGGGGTAACACTCAAAGACTATAATCACTAAATATCATCTACCATGACAGTAAAGTACAAAATTATCCGAAAGGATATAGTATGTCACACTATGCATGAGTATGAAGCGCATGAGATGCTAATGCAACTGCGCGATTCTAACCCTGACATTGAGTATGAAGTTGTGAAGTATGACTTCATACCGCCTGAAGCTAAACGAATGGGGCGCGATCCAGACTTACATTGACCGTTATAAATAATTCGAGAGGATTATTTTATGGTAGAGACAGTCAATTATATGGGCCTGGATGGGTTCGCTTGGTTTGTTGGTGTAGTGGAAGATAGAAATGACCCCGAGCAACTTGGTCGTGTTCGGGTTCGTTGTCTTGGGTGGCATACTGAAGATTTAACAACAATGCCCACAGGGGATTTGCCGTGGGCACATGTAATGCATCCCGTCACTGACCCATCCATGCATTTATTGGAACTCTGCCCGGCGTTCCCATTGATCCTGCTGACTTTACAAAAGGCTTTAATGATCCAAGACATAAAAAATCTACTCAAGTAAACTTTGCTGGCAAAAAACAATACGCAAAAGAAGACAAAGATGGAGAGGTATATAATCCTGGCGAGGGTGGTGGAACAATTGAGGATTATAACCCCGCATACTCTCAACAATCATACGGTCCATATCCACTAGGTGGATTTGTTAACGGTGAGGATGATTCAGAGGGTTTATTTGGTAGATCATCTGGTCACACTGTAAAAGAATCAGATACAAATAGGTTAGCAAGAAATGCAGGGCATGGTGTTCTAAATGCCAAGGACAGTGCAGCACTTTTGGGTGTTATGATTGCTCATGGTGACCAAACTCTACGAGATGAGTTTGAAGAATTACCCAAGGGATATGCTGATGATGAGCCAAGAGATGTTGGTCTTGACATATACGGAAACAGAGAAAAGAAAGACGATGTATTTCTTGACAATGCTGGAAAATATCCCACGCAATCAGGAAAGTCAACTGGTCCAAATGCCACTCCTCGACCAAGTTTTATTGGAATGAACCCAAGACCAGTGATCAAAATAAGAGTGGCTCAATAAGGTACGCTGCAAAATATCCATATAACCATGTCTTTGAGTCAGAGAGTGGTCATATTAAGGAGTTTGATGACACGCCAGGATCAGAACGTATTCATGAGTATCACACAGCAGGGACATTCTATGAAATTGATGCTGATGGAACAAAACATACTAGAGTCGTTGGCAACAACTATGAGATTATCGCTGGAACTAACTTTGTTAATATCAAAGGAGATGTGAACCTTACCATCGAGTCTAACTGCAAAACCTATATCAAGGGTGATTGGAATATACAGGTTGATGGAAACAAGTATGAAACAATTGGTGGAAGTTCTCATGAGACAATCGGTGGCAATCACATATCACTGATTAAAGGAGAAAGAGAACAGACAGTAGAAACAAATGTAATCGAAACTTACGGGACTGATATTGACAAGCACTTCCATACTCGACTTGTCACAGGTAGCACCAACGATACGGTATTGCGAAACGTGACAGAAACTTATGGAACTAAGATAGATGAACATTCTCATTCTAATACAGTGGTTGGTAAGTTTACTCATACAGTGCAGCGTAATGTTACGGAGACATATGGCACAGATAAGGCTAAAGACTTTAGGAAAACAGAAGTTGTTGGAACTGAATCTCTTACGGTTCAAGCAGCCACTTCTTATGATCTCAAGACCACATGGTCTGGCACAACAGGATCAACATGGACGCATACATCTGGTGGTGACATTACAATTACTGGTGGTCCGAATATTAACTTGAACCCATAGGTGAGACATGGCAGAATTTGTATTTAAATTAGAGAACAATGAACTTATTACATTTGACAGTTGGGAAGATATACCAGAGGATTTTGAATTTGTACATCTGATTAAGTTTTTACCTGACCCGCCACCAGAGCCTCATAGTGATCATGACCACGCAGAGGCGGATATGTGGAATGACAGGTTACAGGAGTTAATGAAAAAGGAGAGAGCTTATGCCAGCAATTTGTAGAGGGAACAGCGTCGATCAAGATGTGGTGCATTGTTCTGTACCCAATCGGCTAGAGTTAAGTCCAAATGTGATTGTGAACGGCACGGGAATTAGTAGACAAGGTGACAACAATGACTCACACTTGTTACCACCTGCTCCGTGTCCTTCTCATCAGGCACCTATAACAACTGGTTCTACCACTGTGTTTATAAATGGTAAAGGGTGCGGCAGGATAGGTGATGCAGTAACAGGTTGTACGAGCGTTGCAACTGGAAGCGAAAACACCTTTGCGGGCCCATGATTATTCGTAGGAAGAGTCTTGTTACGGTTGACATATTGTACTGGATGCCGGACTATGATAATATACTGCAAGAGTTTGTATGGCAAACTAAAGATGTGGTTCCAGAGATACCAAGGGTACATAAGTTTTTAGATTATTGGCATAAAAATATTGATGCAGTTATCTCTGAAATTAAAGTCGCAGATACCGTGGACAATAGTTATCTTCCTGTGAAAGAAATATACACTTTGCGGTAATCGTTATAAATAAATAAAACCCCTTTGGAGTAATAATGGCTGTCGTAGAAAAAACATCAAGCTTTAAAGATTTAACCGCACTGTCTGATGCTGAGAGGAGAAATAATTCATCACTCAACGGAAGACAGTATAGAGATTTAGATTTGTTTTTTACGAAGCGGTCTACGGACAGGGATGTAAACACATTATCAAATGTCCAAGCCGTTAAACGCTCGGTCAGAAATCTTGTATTAACTAATTTTTATGAAAAACCTTTTCATCCAGAAATAGGTTCGGGTGTGAGAGAGTTGTTGTTTGAAAATGCAACACCTCTTACATCACTCGCAATAAATCAGGCGATAACTGACGTTATCAAAAACTATGAACCTAGAGCACAACTTAATTTTGTTGATGTAAATGCTCAACTTGACAATAACGCATATGATATAACCGTGAACTTCTCCGTTATTAATGGGCCTCCAGAGTCGGTTGATTTAGCACTAACTATGGAGATAGTACGGTAATGGCAAACAATCAAAAATTAGAAATTACAGGTCTTGATTTTGATGTAGTGAAAGATAATCTCAAGACCTACATGAAAAATCAAACTCAATTTCTCGACTATGATTTTGAAGGGTCAGGAATGAATGCGTTGTTGGATGTTCTTGCATATAACACCCACTATCTTGGGTTTCATGCCAACATGTTGGCCAACGAAATGTTTATCGACTCCGCGCAACTTAGGTCTAGTGTTGTTGGACACGCAAAGACATTAGGTTATGAACCCAGATCAGTTAGAGCACCAAGAGCAGAAGTGAACATCACACTTAACGACACTGCACTTGGAACCGCAACCATGAACGCGGGAACAGCATTTACATCAACAATCAATAACGTGGAATACAGGTTTGTCACAACTGCTGCACACACGGCAACGCAAACAGGGACAGGATTGTTCTTTACATCCATTCCAATTTTTGAAGGTACATATGTGACCACAAGATACACGGTTGATTCCTCAAATCTAAATCAAAGATTTTTGCTCACAGATAACAAATCAGATACCACTACACTTACAGTTAAAGTACAAAACTCCTCGTCGGATTCAACCACAGTCACTTACACTAAGGCAACAGACATTACACAGTTGACAGGGACAAGCGCTGTTTATTATTTACAAGAGGTTGAGGATGGATTGTTTGAGGTTTACTTTGGAGATGGGGTGGTAAGTAAGGCGGTATTGGATGGCAACATTGTGATTTTGCAATACGTTGTGTCAAATGTCGCGGAAGCAAATGGTGCATTTCTGTTTTCTAATACTGGTGCTATTAATACGGTTACAGACGTAACAGTAACAACTGTGGCCGCTGCAAGTGGTGGTGCAGAAGCAGAGAGTATTCAATCTATCAAACTGTCAGCGCCTCTTGATTATGCGTCACAAGGAAGATGTGTCACCGCAAATGATTATAAAGTTTACGTTCAAAAATTTTACCCGCAAGCAACTGCGATCCAAGTGTTCGGTGGAGAGAACGGGTCTTTTGATTCAAGTCTAGGTGTTGTTGACACACCAGAATATGGAAAAGTTTTTATATCCGTAAGAAATAATCTTGGGACTAATCTTACAACTGAAGAGAAAACAAGTTTGGTTTCTTCATTAGCACCGTACACCGTAGCATCTATAACACCTGTCGTTGTTGATCCAGATTTTATATACTTATTTTTAACAGCCGGTCACAGATGCGCTCACTAATTTTAATTCAACAGAATTAGTGAAGTTCGATGCTGTGTTTAGACACTCTCAACTATTAAGAAAATTAGGTGACGTTGATGAGTCTATCACCAGTGTTACAGTCTTACCAAGATTAGTAAAGTATTTTACACCCACATTAAACTCTGCGAAATCATATAATCTGTATTTCAATAATGCATTATATAATCCACACAGTGGCCATAACTCTGATGCTGGTGGAATTTTATCTTCTACAGGATTTAAAATTAGTGGGGAAACTAATGAGCAATTTTTTGATGATGATGGTCAAGGAAATCTGAGGACCTATTATCTTACAGGTGGGACCAGAAATTATACAAATTCTACAGCGGGAACTGTTAATTATAAGACAGGAGCTGTCACCATCAGCTCTGTTAACCTCACATCTATATCAGATGTTGGTAACTACTACAACCACCACAAGTTCCACTACGAGTTCCACTACAAGTTCTAGTGGCAGCACATCAACCAGCACCTCTAGTGGTTCATCTAGTTCGAGTTATTAAAAATGGCACCCTTTGATTCTGCGCTATCAACAAAAATATCTCCGCTGATAGATGGTCAAGTTCCAGATTTTATTCAGGCCGATCATCCTGTTTTCGTTGAGTTCTTAAAACAGTATTATCAATTTCTAGAGTCTGCTGAAATTACAATAAGTGGAACAGTAGATGAGATTTTGTTAGAAACTGCGACTACCAATTATCTTGTTTTAGATGGGACTAACTTTTCGGGTCTTGATGCAGCGGATAGAGTTGTTCTAGAAACTGGTTCTGGAACCACAGGTAAGTTTGAAGTTGGTGAGACAATAACTGGTTCGACCAGTGGTGCGACTGCAACTATTCTTGTTGATGCTGAAGGGGCCCGAGCAGGGAAACAAGCAAGGTTATTTATTAGTGCAAATCAAAAGTTCATAGAGGGAGAAACCATAACGGGTGGAACCTCTAGTGCCACGACTACTTTGGTAAAGTATAGAGCAAACCCTGTACAAAATATTCAACAACTTTTAGAATATCAAAATCCAGACAACACTGTAGATCATTTTCTCAATGCGTTTAGAGATTCATTCTTGGATTCAATACCTTTATCTCTCGCAGATGGTGTATCGAAAAGAAATTTAATTAAATCTATTCGAGACTTATATGCTGCAAAGGGAACATCAGAGGGGCACAAACTTTTCTTTAGAATTCTTTTAGGTCAAGAAGCCGAGATAGATTATCCATCAAAATACATGATGAGAATTAGTGATGGTAACTGGGCTACCCCTACAATTATCAGATGCACATCAGACTCCACTGGTGCGATCCCAGCAGACATGGCTGGTCAAACTATAACTGGCGCGTCATCTGGAACAACCGCGCAAATTATAGGAGTTCTCTCTTTCAACCAAGGCACAGATACGGTGGTCCAGTTTGCTTTAAGAGAGGATAGTATTGAAGGTTCTGGATTCTCTATATCAGAGACTTTTACAGGTCGTACTCTAAGCACTGAAACCACCATGCAATTTACTGTTCAAGGAATAGTAACAAGTGTCACCATAAATGATGGCGGTATTTTGTATAACGTGGGTGACGCGGTTAATATAGACTCTAATATTGGAAATGGACAAGCATCTGCTAAAGTTAGTTCCATCACTACAGGTTCAATTTCAGAAGTCGTAATAGAGGAACGTGGTGAAAATTATGCTATTGGAGATGCTCCGCGAGGATTTGTTTCTGTTGTTGGTGGACGAGTGTCGTCAGAAGATTCAACCGCAACAACTCCAACTTTTTTAACATTAGAAAATAATACAAATTCTCAATTCGTTAAAACAAAATTATTATTAGATGGAACATCCGTTGCTGATGCAGCAGTTGAGCCTTATGCAGTTTTCGGCACAGATAGAAGATATAGTGACAGCCGAACTTATTACTATCCATTGTATATCACGAGGGCAAGAGCAGAGGCAGCAAATACAACGACTGGTTTGGCACATGCTCATACTTTTGATCAATATCCTAACATAGTTTTTTATATGCCCAGTAATGATCAGAACCACGCAAAATCAACTTTTGACTCATCAAAGTATGACTTATTTGTAACGAGACAAAAAACAGTGGACTCTGGAAGTGAAATAGTTTTAGAGGATGGTTTCAAACTTCTTCAAGAAGAGGAGTTGCTTGCGTTAGACTCTTATGGCACAGACACAGATGGTATCATCTTAGAGTCAGGAACTTTTACAGTTGCCGAATCTACTGAAATCAATAGACTCTTTCTTGTTAGTGGTGGCGGCGGTTATACGAAATTACCAGCAGTCACAGTAACATCCACATCTGGTTCTGGTGGTGAAATCATTGCAAAAACTACAACTATAGGTGCGATTGAAGAAATCGAAGTTGTAGACAATGGGTTTAAATATAATGCTGGTGCGCCGACAGCATCTTTAAATACTAACTTAATTTTGCGAGATGTAGGAACATCATCATTTGGTGTGGGTAATACTTTACAGACACACACAGGTTCAGTTGTATCATATGAGAATGACACTCATAGACTAACAGTTGACACAACACCGACAAACAGACTTACTCTTGAACAAACAGGAACATTTAATGATGCTCTTAGACAAGAGAATATTGGATTTGCTGGGGTTGGTGAAGAGCAGCATGGCCCTGTCAATCAAAAATACAGTGTTCTTGATGAAGTTGATGATGGTATTCTTATCGACAATCATATAGAAAATGACATACAAATAAAATTAGAAAATGAAACAGGTCATTTACGGGCTGATGATTTTGAGGTAAGAGAGTATGAGCAAATTTCTCTAGAGCAAGATTTAGACTCTCCTGTTGATATCGGCATTGAACTTGAGGATAACTTATTTGTTAAAGAAGATGTTGATGGTAGAATATTATTGGACAGTCATAGAATACAACCTTTTAGACGAAGTGAAATAATAGAGTTTAATATAACGTTAGAAGATGCAACTGTCGGGACAAATGTTTTTGGTGAACAACAAACAGGTGATCTTTTGTTTGATAGAAGCATGGATGACGTTGGTGATGATATTCGGTTAGAAGATAATACGCCGGGTGTCGAACCATTCGGAACAAGACGTAACAATATTGAGCTTGAGGTTGCCACCGAAAGTGTAACTGGAATGGGTCGCCCTGCGCGATTGATTATGGACGGCAGTGGATTTAGTGAAGACGATAAGGTACAAGTAGAACGACATACTAATATTGAATTTGGTTTAAATCATAATGCAATTTTATTAGAGGACTCAGAGGACTCTCGTTTCAATTCTGGGAGTTATCTTATTCAAGAAAAAACAGGTAACGCAATTGTATTGAATACCAGTGGTGGAGTTGATAATGAATTAGACATTGGTGACAAATTGTTACAGCCTGTCATAGATCATTCTGAACCATCAAACTTCGGTCAATCAATCAAACATGGAAATACACCTGACTCAAGATTAGTTGGTGAGGGTTTAGATACATTCGTAACGGAGAGATCAAATCTTGATAGCCCGCCTGAACGCACAGAAGTTGACCGTATTGTATATGACGGTGCGATATTCAGTGGCGATGAAACTGATGGTTATGGATTTATCACGTTAGATGCGACTAATGCTCTTGGTGAAAATGCCGGAGACAGAGTGTTAAGCGAACAAGCAGGGTTCTTCATATTGATGGATGGTAATCCCACTGATCCAACTTTTGAGTCTGGTGATAAGATACTCGCAGAAGATGAAACACTGGGTGAACAAGTCGTTCTTGACGGGACAGATAATAGGTCTGCAAACGTCAACAGTGAAATTGTTATGGAAGATGCGTTCAATATCGTAGGGGATTCTATATTAGACTCTGCTGGTGCAAACGGAACAGTAATTAGTCAAGGTACAGCTTTGATAACAGTCAATGTTGGAACCACAACTAAACAAACTGGTAATTATATAAACACAGATAGTCTTATTAGTGAAGATATCATAAGAATTCAAGATTCATATTTTTATCAACAATTTTCTTATGAGGTAAAGGTTGGTTCAATCCTTTCTGATTATATCAATGAATTAAAAGCATCAGTTCACCCGACTGGTTTTATCCCTTTTGGTAAACTTGCTCTATCATCTCAAATATCTATGAAAGTTGGAACCACTGGAGAGAGCACCATTGATTACACTGGTGGCACCACATTTACTCCAGAGTTTGCATCTCTCTTTGGTCTTGTGTTTGATGAGACTTTGCGTATGCATCATGGTGAGGTGAGAGAAGGTGTTCTTTCTCCAGACGGTGGTAGTAGCATATTTGATTCGCTCTTACAAGAGAATGGGACTGCGATAGGAGATAAACTTTTAGAGGAGACTGATGGTGATGCGTTGCTGTTTGAGAGTGGATTTGAGATTGCAGTAGAAAATTCTCCACAACATAGTGACGGTGCGATTCTTTTAGATGCTGGTGTTGGTGGTTCAGTATTACTAGAAACTGCCCTTGGTGAAAATCCAAGGCAAAATAGATCAATCAGTCACATAACAAAACTATCAGTGAGGCCTGCGATAAAAGAAGTTCGCACTGCATACGGTGCGCCTTTGGCATCAGGTATTCCTAGTGGCTCTATATTCTTTGATAAACCAGCAATTCAATTAGAAAATGGTACAAGAGAAAAATTACCAGTAATTTCAAAAGATGTTCTTCTCCTTGATGGGACAGATGAGTTTTTCTCATTGAATGCCGGAGACAGAATAATTTATGAGGATACTCAAGATTTAAATATTGGCTCTGGAATTAAAATATCTGATCTTGCTAATCAATCAATATCTGATCTTGTTGAACTTGATACGGTTGGATTTATTGAAGGTCGTAGTGATGATGGAAATTATTCCCCTGTACCAGAGGGGGGAATTGTATTTGAACAAAGTGCGGCATCTGATGAACTGGTGCTTGAAGATTTCTTGATGCTTATAACAGAAGATGGTGATAATATTAAATTAGAAGATTCTGTTGATACCATTGGCCACCTAATAGGTGAGGGTATTGGCGTTGGAGATAATAGCATCAACTTAGTTGTGGAAACAGGATTGCGTAAGGGTGATAAATTTATCACTGAAGGTAGTAAGATTGAGTTTGAAGATGATACCAATACTGGAAGTATACCAGATGGTAATTTTGGTAATAAAAATATTGCACAGTTTACGAGAGAAGCAAGAATAGAAAATGATAATCCAACAAATAGACTTGCGTTGCAGGATGATTTTAATTTAAATCTTTTCATAGGTCTTGAGGATGGAACAGGAAATATCGTACTTGATGGAACTTCTGCTCCATTGGATATCGAAGATAATATTTTGTTAGATGGAACTGATGCGGGTAAGAGTGATGAAGGGTCTGCACTTTTATTAGATAGAACTGATAGTGGTGGATCGGATGCTGGAGACAATGTTCTTTTAGACAGCTCAGGTGGTAGAGACTTAGGAGATAGAATACAATTAATGTCAACTAACGGAGAGTTTGTCCCAGGCAATGAGGGTGGGTTCTTTTTACTAAGTGGGACTGATGGAACATCAACTAACGCGGGTGATGAAATTATTCTTGAAAACGGGACACTTGAACACATAGATCAACAAAGTATAAATTTAAGTATTGGTCTTGCTGCAGAAACAGGTGGAACTCAATTACCAGTAGACGAAACGTCAGATGAGGAAGGTGTTGTAATTACAACCTTTGATTCTACCCTTGGAACGTTTGACTCTACACTAACAACTTTTGATGCGGCATAACCGTTATAAATAAGTTAAAAGAAGGATTTAAACATGGCATTTCAATCATTAGGGGTCGGGTCTAACGCCAACGACGGCAGTGGTGATACAATACGAGCCGGTGGCGCAAAGATCAATGACAACTTCACTGAAATCTATACGAAGTTTGGTGATAGGATAGATGCAC
>LULO01000656.1_pt1 | contig 14239 bp, 16 predicted proteins | sample 728121 | NCBI WGS metagenome assembly LULO01 (sample SAMN03860287, study PRJNA289734) | marine metagenome | biome: seawater column; feature: ocean; material: water; isolation source: Red Sea water column Station 149 - depth 50m | place: Saudi Arabia: Red Sea | collected 2011-10-15 | depth 50 m | reverse complement strand
ATTGATTACATGAGAAGATGGAAAGGATTCGTAACTGATGGAAAGTAATGATTAAATTTAAGGGTAGAATAGAAATGCAGCTCCTAAAATTGTATATGATCCCAATAACATCGCCCCTTCTAGCCAATTAGAACGTCCGTCTTCAGCAATAGAGTTGACAATTAGAACAGATAGGAAAACGGAAATAGTTTCCAGTAACCCAAATTCAAATGTTAGTGGTACGTCGAGAAACCAAGAAATTAATACCATTAATGGAGCGACAAAAACTGCAATTTGAGTAGAGGATCCCATCGATATAGCGAATGATAATTCCATCTTATTTTTTCCCGCAACTACCACAGCCGTGAAGTGCTCAGCTGCATTTCCGAAAAATGGCAATAGGATTACACCTATGAACAAATAAGGAAGGCCAAATTCATCTGCTGCAACTTCGACTGAATGAACTAAGATATGTGCCATCCAAGAAACCAATACTGTGGATAAAACTAGTAGAATTATAGAATCTCGCTGAGACATCTCTGACTCCTCAAAATGTGCTCCTTCAGTAGCAAAAAGATGCACGTGAGTTTTTAGTTGGAATAATAAAAATAAAAAATAAATTGATATGAGAATAACTGAAGCAATATGACTAAGGTTTGATAGTCCATCAATACCCTTTTGCCCTTCTACAGAATATGAATAAACTGATGGTACAATTAAAACGAGCATGGACAATAAAAGTAAAGACCCATTTGATCTACTGGCGTTTGTAGAAAAGGTCTGTTCAGAGTGATGTAGACCTCCCCAAACAAATGACAATCCCATAATTAACAGTAGATTTCCTAAAATACTCCCTATAAGGCTAGCTTGGACTAAGTTAATCATTGTAGATTGAGTTAAAACTCCTTCTGGTGTAGCTAGATTGGCATTAGATGCTGCAATAATGGCAAAAATCGCAATTATCATCTCTGCAGCGTTTCCAAATGTGGCATTTAGTAGTCCACCAATAGATTCGGAAGTCCTTAGAGCTATTTCTTCTGTTGCCCTTCCCATTAGGAACGCAAGAGGCATTATAGCAATTAAAGAACAAAAGAAAGCTAGAGAAAGATTGTGTTGATATTCAAAATATACGGATAGTGGTAGAAAAACTAATAAAAAATTTAGTTTACTTTGTCTGAATGATAAGCTCTCAAGCCAAGTAACGTACTCTGTCATGAGTTCAGGGCAAAGTATAGTAAAAGTCAATGTTACGCTAATCGCAGTGTTCTTGAAACTAATTGTATCCGCAAAGTCCATGCGCGGTAATCGGAGAGTAGCACTGACTGGAACTCCTGGAACTGGTAAGTCAAGTCTGGCCAAAATGATTAAAGAAAATGGAATGATTGTCGAGAGTCTTGAAGATATTGCTATTCGTTTATCGTGTATAGATGATATTGAAGAAGATGGAGCGAGACCTATTGATATCAAAAAACTAAGGTCCCAATTAGAAGTGGAATGGTTAGAAAGGCCTCAACTTAATACCATTATAGATGGGCATTTGTCACATCACTTTCAGGTAGATTGTATTGTCATTTTGAGATGTCACCCTAAAATACTAGAAAATCGATACCGGAAAAGGGGATATACATCTGAAAAAATTAGTGAAAATATTGAATGGGAAATTTTAGGTGGGCCTTGGAATGAAATCAGTCTAGAAAAAGCATGTATTGAATTTGATTCCTCGGAATTGACTACCAAACAGATATTTGATGGTTTTATGTCTTGGATTACAGATGGGTTCAAGCCAATGGACACCAGCAAGGTAATTGATTGGATTACAAGGATGGATGAATAATGTTTGAAAAAATGCGAGCAAGATGGACTAAAATTATTGAGCCTATAGTTTCGAAACTTGGAAATTTAGATCCTAGTATCTTAACTTGGATGAGTTTAGTAATTGCATTGATTGCATTCTACCTTATTTCTACCTCAAAAATGAGTTCTAGTGGAGCAATTACTATAATAATCGGAATAATTCTAATTTTGGTAGCAGGAATCCTAGATGCTTTAGATGGAGCCTTGGCAAGGCATCAAGGTGTGGATGGCCCATATGGAGATTTTTTGGATCATACTATTGACAGAGTTGTAGATATTGGTCTTTTATTAGCTATAGGGATCAATGCAACCTTTGTTCAGGAATTTAGTTCAGGAATTCTAGCAGCACTCTTGACATTATTAGGTTCCTATATGGGAACTCAGGCTCAATCCGTAGGATTGAATAGAATATATGGTGGATTTTCTCGGGCTGATAGACTTGTTCTTTCTTTAGTTGGATTAATCTGGGCTGCTTGGCAAGCTCAAACTGGTAATGGTGGAATAGATTTAACATCCTACGATGAAATATTTAGAATTTTGATTCTTTGTAATGACCAGTTAAATGGTATGACATTTGCAATTTCTATATCAGCATGGGGTGGATTATACACATTCATTGTTAGATTTATCAAAACTCGTACGGCTTTGCTGAGTTAGCGGAAAAAATGTTAGTCTAGGAAAATCTACTTTTGTTACTGAATTTTAGGGCAATAGTTATCCTCTAAACAACACGCCTAATACTTGTGAAGCATCTAATTGAAAGAGTTTTAGAACTCCAAGATGATGAAATTAGTCCAGAAAATGGGAAAGAAAAAGAAGAAAATCCGGATCTGGAAGAGTTACTAAAATCTCTGCAGCCTAAGATAAGAGTCTTTGGATGTGGGGGATGTGGATCAAACACTGTTGCTAGGTTGGAGCAGGAAGGGTTGTTTGATGGAGAGTACGTCAAGGGGATGGCGGTGAATACAGACGCTCAGCACCTACTTAGAGTAAGTGTGGAGAATAAACTACTGATAGGTCGCACAGCCCGAGGCAGGGGGGCTGGTGGCGACCCAGAAATGGGCGAACAGGCAGCTTATGAGTCTGAAAGAGTTTTGAAAACTGAAATAGAAGATTGTGATTTAGCCTTTATTACTGCTGGTCTCGGTGGGGGGACTGGGACTGGCAGTGCACACGTAGTAGCAAGATTGGCTAAATCATCTGAAGCCTTGACTATTGCAGTAGTTAGTTATCCATTCTTATCCGAAGGAGCAGTGAGGAAGCAAAATGCAGAATGGGGTCTTGAACGATTAAGAGAAGTTTGCGATACAGTCATTGTTCTACCAAACGAAAGATTACTTGAGGTTGAAGGAGTTCGAGATTTGCCTTTGGATGCAGCTTTTAGAGTCGCAGACGAGCTTTTGATGAGAAGTATTTCTGGAGTCTCAGAGATGATTGCAAAAGAAGGAGTTGTAAATTTAGATTTTCAAGATTTACGATCTGTGATGGAAAATGGTGGCGGAGTTGCTATGATTGGCCTTGGAGAAGCATCAAGAGAGGAAGGTGCAGAAAAGGCAACGATGGAGGCATTGCAATCTCCTTTACTTGATATAGACATTTCTGATGCAAGAGGGGCATTGGTTAATGTTGTAGGTGGTCCAGGACTTACTTTGGGTGAAGCAGAACATTGTGCAAAAATAATTCGAGAAAGTATTAATCCATATGCAAGGATGATTTGGGGAGTTACTACTGACAACTCAATGGGTAATGAAATTAGGGTTTTACTAGTTTTGACGGGAGTAAAGAGTGAGCACATACATGGAGCATCCATGCATACACAGATGAGAAATCTTCGTAGTAGAACTGTAGAGTTCGTAAGTTAGTATTTTTTAACGATTCTTTTATTTCAAATCCCCGGCGCCCTTAAATGGAGTCTGTGGGTCGCCATGACACCTTAAGGTGGTAGGAATGGCTATTGAAAATTCTAATATTGGCCGAGTTGAAGAAATAGCTCAGTCTTGGCAAGATGAAATCGAAAGCAGAGTGAAGGGTCTACAGACAGGTTCTTATGCTAGAATTCTTAAAATGGCAAAGAAGCCTTCCAAGCAAGAATTTAGACAAACAGTGATAGTTTGTGGAATTGGGATGTTTGTTCTAGGTGCGATTGGGTTTGTAATTTTGGCACTCATGGTGAATGTTTTTCCGCCATTTTTCAGTTGGTTAACTGGTTGAGGTGAGATAATGTCAGAAGCATTTACAGTTTATCTAAGAAGCGGGGAGAAAACTCTTCTAATGCAAAGAGCAGATGAAGTTGGTGATTTTCCTGGAGCATGGGATGGAATCTATGGAATAGGTGATCCAAGTAACTTGGATGACGTAATTTCTAGGATAACTGAGTGTACAGGAATAGAATCAGAAAATCTACAATATGTTAGATCTGGGATGGCTAGAGGCCTAGAATTTGGAAATAGATTAAATGATGTAACTCCTATGCTTTTTGTAACAGAAGAATCACAAATTTCTAATGGAACCTTATACAAAAATCATGAATGGATTGATCCTGGTAAAATAAAGGATAAGAAATATTCAACACCTCAACTTAGAGAAATGTATGGAGATGTTGCTTCTTATCTTTATATCCTAAAAACTTCAATAGGTCAAGAGCAGAATGTTGCTAGTGAGATTAGAGCAAGACTTTCGGGAACTGGTTCATTAAAAGATATTCAAGACAAAATTTTTGGAGTTTTGACTCCTCCCAATATGAAAGGTTATATTTTTGTAGAAGCTACTGCTCTACATCATGTTCAGAAGTTAATTGGAAGAGTTGGCGTAGGTGTCACTCCACTTAAAAATTGTAGTAAGGTCTTAGATGGAGAATCTCCACTAGAAGATATATTACCTTATTTGGAGCCTAAGGCTGCAACATCGGGTATTGAAGAAGGATGTATAGTTGAGATTGTTGGTGGAGCCTTTAGAGGTCAAGCAGCAAGAGTAATTCGAGTTACTGAGTCAAAAGAAGAGGTAACTGTAGAGTTATTTGAAGCAGCTGTTCCAGTTGCATTGACGGTCCGAGCTGATCAAGTAAGAGTTACTCAAAGAGTAGAATGACTAAAATTTCTGTAATTTTTCTTAGCATTATTCTCAAATAGGGAAAGCAGGTCGGCCGGTTTCACTAAAGGTGGCGAAGAGTATGTCTGCACGGGATGAAACACCTCATACAGTATTGAAAACACTGGGAAAAAAGAAGTGTAATGGATCGTGGGATGAAGCCACTGAAAATCTGACAATTGATCAAGTAAAAAGTGTTGCAGAGACTAAGAAAGATAAATTGACTGGAAAGACATTGTACGCAAGATGTAGAGAAGTCATAGGTACTTGTGTTTCTATGAGAGTTAAGATAGAAGGCATGGAGCCTAAAGTTGCACTGAAAGCTATGAGTGAGGGGGAGTTCCAAGAACATTTTAGCTAGAAGTCACGAATTGCGGGAGAGGTAATCCTCGATTACCGCGGAGGTGAGAAAATATGAAAGAAAATTTACAATCTGCAATACAAAGCGCTATTGAACAAGCGCCTGAAAGGAGTTTTGTTGAGTCTATAGAAATTTCATTTACAATCAGAGATGTTGACTTGAAAGTACCAACAAATAGAATTCAAGAAGAAGTTAGACTTCCTTCGGGGAGAGGAAAGCCAGTAAAAATCGCAATGTTTGCTGGTGGAGAGATGGCAGCAAAGGCAAAAAAAGCTGGAATTGATGTCATTGATCCAACAACAATTGAAGATTTGGGAGGTAACAGACAAAAGGCCAGAAAAATGGCTAAGAATTTTGATTTCTTTCTATCAGAAATACCTCATATGGGGACTGTAGGAAGATTTCTCGGAGCAGTTCTAGGGCCGAGAGGGAAAATGCCTAGGCCAGTTCCACCAAATCTTGAGCCTGGGAACATGGCTTCTGGGCTGAAAGATACAGCAATTGTGAGATCTAGAGATAAAGTCACTTTTCATACTGCGGTTGGTTCGAGAGAACAGGGCATTGAAGATTTAGCATCAAATGCTGTTGCTGTTTGGGATAGGGTAACTGGAAAATTAGAGAGGGGAGCAGGTAATATTCGTTCCTGCTATGTTAAAACATCAATGGGACCTGCAATTAAGGTAGAGGTGGTTGAATGATCCCGAAGATTGCTGGTTGGAAGAAAAATCGTGTATCTGAGCTTACAGAGATTTTTAACAGAGATGGTTCTTTTGGAGTTATTGATGTCGCTGGGGTTCCAGCAAGTAACATGATAAGTATGAGAACAGATCTTAGAGATCGAATGACCATTACTATGGCAAAAAAGTCTCTAATCAGGTTAGCTTGGTCTGATGCAGGTAAGCCAGCTGAAGAGCTCGAGAAACTACTTGAAGGCGCAGATCAGCCCTGTGTTGTTCATAGTGATGGTATGAATGCATTTGAGATTTTTAATGAATTATCTAAAACTCGTCAGGGTAGAGCAGCAAAAGAAGGTGAGAAGTTTCCCGAAGATGTAACTATTCCAGCTGGACCCACAGAATTTGGGCCTGGCCCAATAGTAGGGGAGTTCAATGCAGTTGGAATCCCAGCAAAAATAGATAAGGGGAAAGTAGCAATTCAACGAGAAACAACATTCAACAAAGGAGATGAAATTTCGGCAGATTTAGGGATAATGTTAGCTAAGCTCGGAATAAATCCCATTGAAATTGGACTAATACTAACTGGAGTTGTAGAAGATGGATATGTTTTCGAAGCTTCTGAACTAGATTTGGATGTAGAAGGTTTGACTTCTGATATAATTTTGGGAGTTTCGTCTACTTTCAACTTAGCATGTAATATCAGTTGGTTTTCTCCAATCACTCTCCCTACCTTGATTTCAAAGGCATCAGGAGAGTCGTTATCTGTGGCAATAGAAGCTGGAATAATTAATGAGAAAACCGCTTCCTTGTTACTTTCGCGAGTTAATAATCGTGCACTGGCATTAGCCGGTCAATTAGATTCCTCAGCACTAGATGAAGAAATTGTTGCATCTTTAGGTGCAGCATCTGAAAGTACTTCCGCCCAAACCTCTGTAGAGGCGGAGTCTAAGCAAGAATCTGAAGAAGATTCTGAAGAAGAGGAAGCAGAGGAAGAAGAGAGTGGCGGGTTCGGTGGACTCGGCGACCTCTTTGGATAAAAAAGGTGAAAAAATGGAATATGTATATGCTGCAATGTTGTTACATTCTGCAGAGAAAGATATCAGCGAAGAAGCTGTCAACTCAGTATTGACAGCGGCAGGAGTAGAAGTGGATGGGGGTCGAGTTAAGGCCCTTGTTGCATCGCTAAGTTCTGTCGACATTGAAGAAGCTATGTCGACGGCAGTAGCTGCTCCAGTAGCTGCTGCTTCTCCTGCTGCTGCATCTGGAGGGGCTGCTGCTGAAGCTGCTCCTGCTGAAGCTGCAGAAGAGGAAGAAGCTGAAGAAGAGGCCGGAGGATTCGAAGGTCTTGGATCTCTCTTTGGATGAAGCATCAATTGAATAATAAACGCGGGACCGCCATGGGCGAGGGCCTACAGGGATTGTTATGGTGAATTCTAGAACTATTGAAATTCCGGTAAGTGTTAATCCTACAGATGCTATTCGTGCTATGAGAGAGATTGGTGAATCAAAAGGATGGATGATGAATAGAATTAATGATTCTACAATTGTACAAAGATGGGCAATAATAGTACCAATTACGAGAAGTACAAGAGTCTTAGGTATACAAGTTGAGGGCGGAAAATGCGATGGTTTGGAATTAAGGACATGGAGTTTTATACCCGGCTCAGCTGGAAGGATTTCTTTTGTTTCCTTTACTATTCCAGATCAATTAGATGGATTGGATTGGGAAGTATTTCTAAATGAGTGGGTAGCTAGGTTACCAAGATGTCCATGGAAATGGACTTTTTTGGAAAGATCTGTAATAGGCTATCTCATCCCAGAATTTAGAATTTCTAGAAAGAGGTTCGCTAATGAAGGAATTGAATTGAAAAAATGGGAATCCTCGGATTAATAATTAATAAGCAAAAAACTACTCTAATAGTAGACTAATTGATATATAAGGTTAGAAAGAATTGTGATTACATGGACTTTCAAGACTTAGTTGACACCCCAAGAAAGGTCAAAATTGTTGTTGGAACCATAACTCTATTACTACTGTTTCCAATATATTTCGCTTCAGTTCCTTCCTTAATTAATGGAGAGGTGGGGGAAGGAAGGGTTGTTGGCCTTTCTGGAATACTATCAATTAGTTTCGAAGAAAATGAGACAACTATTACTGAATCTATACTTCTAGATGATGAAGAAAGTTATGAAACAATTTTTGACATTAACATTGAAAATGATAAGAAAATTGGTTATGTTCAACTTTCTGTAACTTGCTTCGATAATGATGATCCTGGTCCAGGATTTACAGATAGTGTTGAAGGAAGTAGTGATTTAAGTTCTGTAGATGGAGAAATTGATGATCAAAGTGGAGATGGTGAATGTTCAGGAGGAGATAGTGGATTTACATTTAGATGGGATATCACAGAAAATTATACTGGAGATTCATACTCTGAAGAGGGTAATGAAGATGAGATAAGAGATAAGTGGTCTGATCAAGGACATGGAAGAGGTTCTTGGAAAGCTATGATTACTGCACAGATTAATTCGCCGCCGGGACCTGTTATTGGAGACATTGTAGACTCAGATGAAGAATTTGTAATTACTTGGACATTGATGACCTATGAATTGACCAAGATATATGCATATTATATAATAGAATGTATAAATTTGGCACCATTTAATATATGAAAGTGTGTACCGTACTGCATGGGAATGAAATTTATAAATGGAAAAACCCCAAAGAAAACCGTAGTGATGGGAGCATTACTAGCAGTCCTATTCGGAGTAGGAAGTGTATCTGGAGCAACCAGTGCTAACGAATTACTTCGTGATGGAGATACAGTTGGAATGACCTTCTGGATTGCAACTGCAATGATGTTCGCAGCTACTATTTTCTTTATATTGGAAAGACAAAGTGTAGCTCCAAAATGGAGAACATCAATGACTGTAGCTGCGTTAGTAACTGGTGTCGCATGGTACCATTACACATACATGAGAGAAGCCTGGGCATACACCTATGGCGCTACTCTGGACGCAACTGGAACTGGAACAGGAGACAGTCCACTCGTATTAAGATACGTGGATTGGTTAATCACTGTACCACTACAAGTAGCTGAGTTTTACTTAGTTCTAGCTGCTGTAGGTGCTGTAACAACAGCTCTGTTCTTCAGATTATTTGGTGCTTCACTGATAATGCTGATTGCTGGATTCCTAGGAGAGGCAGGAGAAGCAGATGAAATGATGATGTTCGGAATTGGACTTTTAGCTTGGTTCTACATCATCTATGAAATCTGGGCTGGAGATGCCAAGAGTGCTGCTGATACTACAAGTGAAGGTACTCAGTTTGCATTTAAGGCAATGGCAATAATTCTGACAGCTGGTTGGGCAATTTATCCAATAGGATATTTCCTAGGAACTGGAGATGATCCTGATGTTGATGGACTCAACATCCTATACAACTTGGCTGATTCAGTCAACAAGGTTGCATTCGGACTAATGGTTTGGTATGCAGCAACAATGGACTCAGAATAGAGGCCTAAAGTTGAAAACGTAAGAGAGATGGGGGTTCGTCCCCCATCTCTTGAAACAATTATTTCTTGGAGGAATGGATTTTAATTACCGATCCATGCTTAATTGATGAATCCGCTGCAATTGTCATTCCCGATTTTGCATCAATTGCTCTAACAAAATTTTCTCCTAGATCAGTATGGACTAGAAAGGCTAATTGTTTAGCTGTAGTATAATTGGGAACTAATATTGCGTCGGGTAATATTTTTCCATCTGCATCTACCCAATGAGTATCATCATTAACTGGATAAGAAACAATATAGTTAAGCTGATTGAATACAATGTCACTAAGCAGTCCTATCAAACCGCCACCATCAAACATAGAAAGAGAGGTAGAGATTCTTCCTAATGCCTCTCGTTGTTTATCAGAAAGATTTTTTTTCCCTAATTCAGTTATTTTGAAATTTGAATCACCAGGTATTACTGATATCAAACCTGAAGAAGCAGCTCTTTGGATAGCTAATTCTGCTTCTGCACTCGTGAAAAATATTTTTCCACCTAATTTTTTAATTTCTGATTTTAATTTTTTATCATCAAATGATATATTCTCAGCTTTATTGCCTGCAAATGAAATTGGGAATAATAATTCCCTTAATATTGTAGATAATTTTAGTAAATCATTAGATTTCCAAGATTGGGGATCACTCAAATTTGGAAATCGCCTTTGAATTTCATTTAATGCTTCTACACTAATTGAATCTCGAGCTCCAATTCCTGAAAGCTTTTCTGATAAGTGTTTTCTTATTGCAATATCTCCCTCTGCTTGAGCCTTTCGAATAACTCGATCCCATCCATTTTCAATAATACCTAAAATCCAAGAATCTAACTCGGAAAGTAGAAATTCGATTTCTTTTATTGGATTTGGCCCTCCGGATCCTATTGGGTTTCCTTCTAAATCTGTAGACCCGGAGACATCTATAACCTGAATTAATGCGTCGCACCTTGATAAATCTGAAAGGAATTGGTTACCCCTTCCCCTTCCTTCATGTGCACCTGGGACTAAACCTGCAACATCGACTAAAGTAACTGGTATCATTCTCATATGATTTTTACATATTCCTGTGTTTGGCATACATAAGCTACCTTGATTTATTTTTTCGACTGTTTCGTTATTTTGGTATTGATTTTTTTTATTTAGTAGTTCATGGCAGGCACATTTCTCGTTAATAGGTAACCAAGCAATACCAATGTTGGGTTCAATAGTTGTAAATGGGTAATTCGCAATCTCAACAGGAGTCTGGGTCATAGCAGAAAATGCAGTAGATTTTCCAACATTGGGTTTTCCAACAAGTCCTATTCGCATCAGATACTCTCCATTATATTCTAGGATGAGGTATGCACATTAGAGTTCTGTTGGTTTACCTTGTTTCTCGGATTCAGAAACTGGTACTATTTCAGTATCCATTGTAGCTCCCTTTGAAAATAGTTTTCTTACAGTTGTAGTTTTTGTTAAATTATAAGATTTCATTTTAACTGATGTTGAGGATTCTGAATCTTCATTTACAATTTGAGATCCCCTATAAACACCTCTAATCATATTTAGGCACTGGAAAATTGATCCTAATACAACTAAGTAAAAAATTACCGAGCCTATTGATCTAAGTCCATTGGGTGTCTCGGTAATTACAGCTTCTGGGTCAGACTCGAGAAGGGATATGTTGGAAAAATCTCCCATGATTGTAAAAATTATACCTGTAAATGCTCCACCAGACATCATCCAGAATGCCCTTCTCGAGCTATTTGCAGAGAGAATACTTCTCCCAGATACCGCAGGGAAAATACATAGAGTTGCACCTAGTGAAATCGGAACTAAAACAGTCCAAATTGCCATAAGATGTACGGATGAAGATATTTCTATCAACTCATTATTCCCTGATAAAAAGTCTGTTTGGATAAAAAGAAAGGAAAGTCCGACCGGAATTAGCATAATTGCCCCGAAATTTATTTCCGCCATCCCAGGATTTTCAGAGTTTTCTATGAAAGAATCATCTCCTCTTATAGTTATTATAAGATTAGAAGCTAATGCGATTAGTGGAACTGCGAATAGAGCCATTATGAACGATCCACCGATTAAGTCATTTCTTGATGGTTCAAGTATGGAAGATTCTAGACCTAAGAACATAGCTGAAAGTTCGCCCGATGAAAAGCCAATTGGATTTAGGGTGAAAATTGATCCTGCAAGTATGATTGCAGTGAGTGATTTTGACCAAAGCGGATTTCCTGAACCATAAGATGCAGCGTAAAGTCCTATTCCAGAAAGTTGTAAGAAAAAGGAAGCTCCGGTTAGTCTTACTAATGCCCATTGACCTATTCCATCAGATAAATTTCCAGTAATTGCTATTGTGAGAGTGGAAATTGGGAATGAAATTAATCCAATAATTATTAACCACCCTGGTAAAGCCATTTTTCGTTCTCTGTAAGAGGCGGTTAGAAGTAAATTTACAATAATCGCGATAAGTGCCAAAGAATTAACTAGTGTTGAAACTAATAATATTTTTACTCCAAAAATCTCGGGCCTGTAGGCACCAATAACCATGATTGAAACTGAAAGTGCCCAGACAAATGATACCAATGTAGCATTTTTTTCACTGGCTAGGTTTGTATTGGAAAGATTGGGTACAATATGTAAAGCGGAACCAATCAGAAACATTCCCACTGCACCAAAAATTGTTGAAAGTTTTCCAGCGAGGAGTAAACTTTCCGATGTAGGATTTAGTCCCCAAGCCGATAGACTGTGTAGAGCAGAAGGTTCATGCCCTAGCCATAATCCAATAAATGTTAGAGTTGATGATATTACCAGCCAGACCGCACCTTGTATTATCCAAGCAATTGATCCAGAACCGCTTCTTCCTTCAGCGAAGTCTATAGCTGGACCTAATGCTTTCTCAAGCATGAATAGGCTGGTTCCCTTAGTTACATCAGTAAATATCCAAATTCCTCTATTTAACATCACGTAAACAATAATCATCAAAAGCCAAAAAACCATTAATATTGTGATTAAACCCATATCCAAACCTCACTCACTTGTTGCTTCTGTAAGCATAGTACCTAGTATAGCAAATGCTCCAATCATTATCCCCAATATGAAAAACCAAAGTCCTGAATCAAATACTCCTTCAAAAATTGGCAGAATGCTAGAGACTACCGGTAAGTCACTTCCTGGAAATAATACTCCATATAATACTAGAAAAATTACTGTTATTACAAATCCTAAAATAAATAGTATCCATGAAGCCGCTGGGTGCGCGTAAATTTTCAATATTGTCACCTCTTCTGAATACACCATTTCCTAAAGGAGTAGGGAGACTAAAAAATGAATCTATTTCTTCTTTCCAGACTAATTTACAGGAGCAATCGATACCAGAGAATTCTCTATTGTCGCCAGAAATCGAGAAATTTTCTATTGCCTTAATTATTGAATCATCACACTTACCACAATTATGAGCACCACGAATTTTTCCTCCTGCTGTTGGATGAACTATTAATCTACAATCTAAATCAGAAATTTTTTCATTTGAACGAACTATCATTTCTACAAGTGACCATAACCAAGGTGGTCTGTACTCTCGGTTACGAAAGATTCTTTCTACTACCGTCTTTTTCTGGATATTCATTGGATTTACAGAAATTTCATCACAATAAGGAGCTATTTTACTAATCCATGAAACAGTGTGGTGTAGTGAATCTCCTTCAGACATGAATGGTGGTTTGAATAGTAAATACGTCTTCACATTAAGACTATTTTCTCTGAGTAAATCTACTGCTTTATGCCATTGTTTTATCGTAAATCCTTTATTGACATGAAAACGTAAAGATTTATCATCATATGCCTCTAATCCTATGGCAACTGTACAATTTGGATTTAGTTTCGCTAGCCAAGAGATTTTTTCTGGTTTACACATCTGAGCTTGTGCCTCAACTATTAGATGGATATTTCTTTCATAAGTTTCTCTTAGTACTGCTTCTTGCCATTCAACCGGATTTTCCCTATCTTCGAAGAAAGTCCCAGATGTGTAAACCTTAATCATTTTACAGCCCTCAAAATCGTTTGTCTGTCTTCTTGCTTCTTCCCATTGAGAAAACATATTTTCGGTAGTTACATCATCTCTTACATCATTAAAATAACCACAAAAAGTACAACCAGATTTCCACCACCACGCGCATCCCTTAGTCCTAAGAATAACTGTTGCAGCGGTACAAATTTCTCCATTTGGTAGAATCTCAGGAGTTTTGTATACTGTTACTGGTTTATTGGCATCCCAAGATTCTCTAATTTTAATGGATTCAGGACTATTCTCAGGGGCTTTGATTAAATGATGAAGTTTCACAGTTTTTGTTCCAGAACCGATGATACCACAAGCATTGCCCATGGCACTCGTTTGAATAATTACATTTCATACTAACTAATAAAATTGATTTTTTTTTAAATTTTTTTTGAAAAATTAACGATCTAAAGATACACTTAGTGTAATAGATTACAATAAAATAAGATACACGATTCGTGAGAAAGATAAGATGAGTTTTGGTACATTAGAAAACTTTTCATATCAACAAAATAAAGAGTTAAGAAGCTGGTATTGGTATGATTGGGCGAATCAATCATTTGCACTCACAGTAAGTACAATATTGGCTCCGGCTTTGATCTCTAGATATTTTGATCTAGCAACGGGTGGAGGGTCCAATCTTGGTGGAGTAGTAATTACAGGAGATAGTTTCTATGCTATTGTAT
>LULO01002094.1_pt1 | contig 14255 bp, 12 predicted proteins | sample 728121 | NCBI WGS metagenome assembly LULO01 (sample SAMN03860287, study PRJNA289734) | marine metagenome | biome: seawater column; feature: ocean; material: water; isolation source: Red Sea water column Station 149 - depth 50m | place: Saudi Arabia: Red Sea | collected 2011-10-15 | depth 50 m | reverse complement strand
TTCAGGTGTAAGCACGGTATATATATCTATTCAAGATCCCGATAAAAGAGTCTCTGGTAGGGGCATTAAACTGCTAAAAGAAGCTGGTATTCAAGTCTATTTAGGATTTTGTAAAAAAGAATCTTTAGAATTAAATAAGGCTTTCATCCACAGGAATATTACTAAAAGGTCATTCGGTGTCCTTAAATGGGCTATGAGTATTGATGGCAGAATAGCTTTAAAAAATGGTAAAAGTAAGTGGATTACAAATGAAGAATCAAGATCATTAGTTCACTCTTTTAGAGCAGAGTTTGATGCAATAATTATTGGTGGAAACACATTAAGGAAAGATAACCCACTTTTGACTACTAGAGGGAAAAAAAATCCTGAGCCTTTACGAGTTGTTTTTACAAAAAGTTTAGACCTTCCTTCAAAATCTAATCTTTGGGATTGTAATAAGGCCAAAACCTTAGTTATTTATGATTCTTCAACAGCTAATGAAAGTTACCTTAAAAGAATTCCGAAATGTGTGGAGATTGAAAAGGTATCATCAGATGATCCAGGATTAATTTCAAAAATACTTGCAAATAGAGGGTGTAATAAAGTTTTGTGGGAATGTGGCCCTAGTTTAGCTACCGCCGCAATGAAATCTAACTGTATTCAAGAAATTATTACTTTCATTGCTCCAAAAATTTTAGGTGGAGAAAATAGTATGAATCCCTTTGAAGATTTCGAGTTTGAGGAGATGCATGAAGTTATTAAATTAAGTGATTCTCAGGTTAGTTTGATTAGCAAAGATATATGCATTAAGAGTTTGTTTAAAAAATAAATTTTTTATTCTTTTGAATGGGTCAAAGTACCGTACGGTACTTACCCAAAAAAAATAATACAGGTACGGAAACTGATCGTTTAGTTTATAATAAGTTAATAATTGATAACCACTATGCCAATAAGACAAGACGATAATCAACCTAATAGACGTTTTGGAATTGTAAATATCGTTTTAATCGGAGTTGGAGCATTACTTTTATTTAGTAGTCTTTTCCCTAATCAAAATATGCAAATTCCTAGGGTTCCTTACTCTTTGTTTATAGATCAGGTTAATGATGGTGAAGTTAAGCGTGCATATATTACACAAGAACAAATTAGATATGCTCTCAGTTTTACTAAAAGTAAAGCTAAAGTTTATGTGCCGGATGATGAATCAAAAGTTACATTTGCTGATGTTGCTGGAGTTGATGAAGCTAAAGACGAACTAACAGAAATAGTTGATTTCCTGAAAAGGCCAGAGAGATATACAGATATAGGAGCAAGAATACCAAAAGGAGTCCTTTTAGTTGGACCTCCAGGAACGGGAAAAACTCTTCTTTCAAAAGCTGTAGCTGGTGAAGCAGAAGTTCCTTTCTTCATTATCTCAGGCTCGGAATTTGTAGAACTTTTTGTTGGTGCAGGTGCAGCAAGAGTTCGAGATTTATTTGAACAAGCTAAGAAAAAAGCTCCTTGCATTATCTTTATCGATGAATTAGATGCTATTGGTAAAAGCCGCTCAGGATCAATGGGAGTAGTTGGAGGTAATGATGAGAGAGAACAAACATTAAATCAGCTTCTTACAGAAATGGATGGATTTGCATCAACTGATAAACCAGTTATAGTCCTTGCTGCTACAAATCAGCCAGAAGTTCTTGACGCTGCACTTTTAAGGCCAGGAAGATTTGATAGACAAGTTTTGGTTGATAGGCCAGATTTATCAGGTAGAAAAACCATTTTAGAGATTTACACTAAAAAAGTTAAACTTGCAGAATCAATAGATTTAGATTCTATCGCTCAAGCTACAAGTGGATTCGCTGGAGCTGATCTAGCTAATATGGTAAATGAGGCTGCTTTACTTGCTGCTAGAGCAAAAAGAAAAAGTGTAGAACAACAAGACCTAAGTGAAGCTATTGAGAGAGTTGTAGCTGGTTTGGAAAAAAAGAGTCGTGTTTTGCAAGATGATGAAAAGAAGGTCGTTGCTTATCACGAAGTCGGTCATGCAATAGTTGGTCATCTAATGCCAGGAGGCTCAAAGGTGGCTAAGATTTCCATTGTTCCAAGAGGGATGAGCGCACTAGGTTATACTCTTCAATTGCCAACTGAAGAAAGATTCTTGAATTCTAAAGAAGAATTAAAAGGTCAAATAGCTACACTTCTTGGAGGAAGATCTGCAGAAGAGGTTGTATTTGGAAAGATTACTACGGGAGCTTCAAACGATTTACAAAGAGCTACTGATATAGCTGAACAAATGGTTGGTACATTTGGAATGAGCGATATTCTAGGCCCTCTTGCTTACGACAAACAAGGTGGAGGTCAGTTTTTAGGAAATGGTAATAATCCTAGAAGGTCTGTAAGCGATGCTACTGCTCAAGCAATCGATAAAGAAGTAAGAGAGCTAGTAGATGATGCTCATGAAACAGCACTTAATATTTTGAGGAATAATTTACCTCTTCTTGAGTCAATTTCTCAAAAAATTCTTCAAGAAGAAGTTATTGAAGGCGAAGATCTCAAAACCCTTTTAGAAGAAAGTAAAATGCCCGCATAGTAAAATTAACTTTTTCATAAATAGTTAGATGCTAAAGCCAAACAAGCTTGCTAATAAAAATTTTCTATCAAGCTTGGATACTTCAAGTGATGAGATTTTTCATATTCTGGAGGTCGCAAAAAATGTTAAAAATAAAGATTTAAAGATTGAACTAAAAGACAAAGTTTTAGGATTAATCTTTGATAAATCCTCTACTCGTACAAGGGTTAGTTTCAAGGTGGCAATGTCAAAACTTGGCGGCACTACAGTTGATTTAAATCCTACGACTTCCCAAATTGGAAGAGGCGAGCCAATCAGAGATACAGCAAGAGTGTTAAGTAGATACTGCGATGTTCTTGCTATAAGAACCTTTAAACAATCTGATTTGGAAGAGTATGCGAGATGGTCCTCTAAGCCAGTTATTAACGCTCTTACAGATTTAGAACATCCTTGCCAAGCCCTGGCTGATTTCATGACAATTAATGAGGAATTTGATGATTTTAAAAACGTTGTTTTGACGTTTATAGGTGATGGTAATAATGTCGCAAATTCTCTTATTTTATGTGGTGCATTACTTGGTGTAGAAGTTAGAATTGCATGCCCTAAAGGTTATGAACCTAACCCTCTGGTAGTTAAAAAAGCATATGAAATATATAAAAATAAGGATTTATTAAAAATCACTAATGATCCTAATTCTGCTGTTTTAGGAGCAAATGTTCTTTATACAGATGTTTGGTCATCTATGGGGGAAGAAAATCTAAAAGAAAAGAAAGATATGGACTTTAATGGGTTTACTCTAGATAGTGATTTACTGAATAAGGCAACTGGAAATGCGATCGTCCTTCACTGTCTCCCAGCATATAGAGGTAAAGAAATTTCTGAGGAAGTATTCGAAAGTCCTAGAAATAGAATTTTTGAACAGGCCGAAAATAGATTACATGTTCAACAAGCTTTACTTGCTTTATTGCTTTCTTAGAATTTATTTTTAATATTAAAAGCCAAACTATTTTTCTTTGGAATTGCCATCAAAGCATAATTTAAATTTATTTTGTTTTTCTTCCATACCTATCTTCAAACCTAAAAATGTCATCTTCACCGAGATATTCTCCGCTTTGAACTTCAATTATTACTAATTTTTCCTTGTAAGGATTAGATAATCTATGTTTTGCTCCGATTGGAACAAAGCAACTTTGGTTTGCTTTTAAATAAAACTCTTTTTCATTAATTTCAATTTTTGCATTTCCTTCAACCACAACCCAATGCTCTGCACGCTTTTTATGTAATTGAAGAGATAGGGATGCCCCAGGATTTACTTCTATTTTTTTTATTTTCCATCGTGATGAGTAATCTACAGAAATGTAGTTTCCCCAAGGTCTAAAAACTTGAACATTTTCATCACTTTCTCTTCTTTTGGAGCATCTTAATTGTTCAACAATGGACTTTACTTTTTCAGATTCACTTTTTTTTGATACGAGTACTGCATCATTTGTCTCAATTACTACGAGATCTTCAATCCCTATCCCAACGGTTAATCTGCTATTACTTTTTATAAGACAATTTTTAGAAGACATTTCTATAGCATCTCCAATCAACACATTTCCGTTAATGTCTTTTGATGAATTTTCCCAGAATGATTGCCATCCTCCTATATCACTCCATTCGACACGCAATGGGAACACCACTCCGGATGTTGTTTTTTCCATAAGAGCTTTGTCTATCGATAAATCAGGACATTTATTAAAATAGTATTTATCCAGTCTTTTAAAATCTAAGTCATTTATATTATCTTTTATAGCTTGCTTGCACAAAGTAATAATTTCTGGAGAAAACTTTTCCATCTCTCCAATTAATACGCTTGCTTTCGCTATGAAAATTCCGCTATTCCAACTATAACTTTTGTCTTTAACAAGCTCCTCTGCTAGCTTTTGATTTGGCTTTTCAATAAATTTCTTTATTTTAAATGGATTTACAATATCTTCTCGGAAATCTTTATCAGCTTTTATGTATCCGTATCCAGTCGCTGGTTTATTTGGCTTAATTCCAAAAGTTACGATATTTCCTTCTTCAGCTGAAAGTTGTGCCTTAATTATTGATTCTAAAAAGACTTCAATATTTTTTATTTTGTGATCTGAAGGAAGGATTAATAATATTGGATCCTCACCATTTGAAAGTGATTGCAGAGCAGCACAAGTAATCGCAGGAGCAGTATTTTTACTAAGTGGTTCTAGTAGTATTGAGCTTGGGTTGATATTTATTTTTCTAATTTGTTCAGCGGTAATAAATCTATGCTCTTCATTACAAACAATTATTGGAGGCTGAATATCTTTTAAATTATTTATTCTTTGCAAAGTTATTTGAAGAAAAGAAAGACTGTTTTCATCATTAAAGGACAAATATTGTTTTGGATAACTTCTTCTGGAGAGTGGCCAAAGTCTTGAACCCGATCCGCCACAAAGTACTACTGGAATTAATTTATTTTCTATTTTCAAAATTAGTTTCTTCTGAAATTTGGATTTTCAACTTTATCTTACCCTCGGTATTGGTTGTCAAATTATTAATAAAAAATTGAAGAATAGTTAGACTTCTAAAAACCAAATTTTATATTAAAAAAAGTTTGCTTATTTGATTATTTATAGGTACAAATGTATTAGAGTACAAATGTTTTATGAATGAAGCTTTGAATAACAACCTTACTGATGCTCAGAACGAATTATTAGAGTGGATAAAAAACTACTTAAAAGATTTTCAACATAGTCCCTCTATTAGACAAATGATGAATGCCATGGGTCTAAAATCTCCAGCCCCAATACAGAGTAGACTAAAACATTTGCAAGAGAAGGGTTATATTTCTTGGCAAGAAGGAAGAGCAAGGACATTGCAACTAGTTGATAGTCTTATGGATCAAGAAATTCCTGTTTTGGGATCTATTGCTGCAGGGGGTTTGATTGAATCATATTCAGATCTAAATGAGACACTTGATTTGTCTGATGTATTAAGTAAAAAGGATATTTTTGCATTAACTGTAAATGGAGATTCAATGCAAGACGCTTTTATTACAGATGGAGATATGGTTTTAATGGAACCTGTTTTAGATAAAAATTATTTAAAAAATGGCACTATAGTTAGTGCGATGGTTCCAGGAACAGGAACCACCTTAAAATATTTTTTAAAAAAAAATAATAAAATCGTTCTAGAAGCTGCTAATCCTAATTATCAGCCAATCATTCTTGATCCTAATGAAGTAACTATTCAGGGCAGATTACTAGCAGTATGGAGGAAATGTTAAAAAATCAATCTTTAGTAAAAGATATTTCATAGCCCTTTTTCTTTAATAAGGATTCTTTCTTAGCCAACGCTAAATCAGACTTAATCATGTCTGATACTAATTCTTCTAATGTTGTCTTAGGAGACCATCCTAGTTTTTTATTTGCTTTATTCGCATCACCTAATAATGAATTTACTTCACAAGGTCTAAAATATTTTGCATCTATCTTGATAACTATTTCATTAGTATCTGCTCTTTTTCCAATTTCATTAATACCTTCACCTTCCCAAATAATACCTCCCCAGCCTAATTCTTTTGCAGATAGTTCAATGAATTTTCTTACACTTTCTTGTCTTCCTGTTGCTATGACAAAATCCTCAGGAGTGTCTTGTTGAAGCATTTTCCACTGGATTTCAACATAATCTTTTGCGTGTCCCCAATCTCTAATGGAATCAATATTTCCCAAGTATAAATATTTAGTTAATTTTTGATCAATTTGAGACAGTCCTCTAGTGATTTTTCTAGTAACAAATGTTTCTCCTCTCCTTGGACTCTCATGATTAAAAAGAATACCATTACATGCAAAAATTCCATATGACTCTCTATAATTAACTGCTATCCAATAGGCATATAGTTTTGCCACTCCGTAAGGACTTCTTGGGTAAAAAGGTGTTTTTTCATTTTGAGGGGTTTCTTGTACAAGACCGTAAAGTTCAGAAGTACTCGCTTGATAAAATTTTGTTTTCTTAACTAATTGAAGAATTCTTATTGCTTCAAGTATTCTTAAGGTGCCAAGTGCATCACTATTCGCTGTATATTCTGGAGTTTCAAAGCTTACAGCCACATGACTTTGAGCGCCAAGATTATATATTTCATCGGGATTGATTTTTTGAATTATATTCATCAAATTAATGCTGTCAGTAAGATCACCATAGTGTAGGAGGAAGTTTGGATTATTAATATGAGGATCTTGATATAAATGATCTATTCTTTCAGTATTAAATGAACTTGCCCGCCTTTTAATTCCATGCACTTCATAATTTTTTTTTAATAGGAATTCAGCTAAATAACTTCCATCTTGGCCTGTTATCCCTGTAATTAAAGCAACCTTTTTTGCCATACTAGTATTTAGTAGAAGTAGTTTTTGATAAACTATCAATCAAAAATTAATCAAATCATTTGCTGAATAGCTCTAATAAAACTAAACGAAAATGTCCAATAATTTATTTTAAATTTGTTGTTTGATATTTTACTATTACTTTATCTTATCCCCAATACCTCTTCCAAATAGCGTTAAAAACAAATATTTGAAGTAGTTTATTTGATTATATTTTGAAATCATATATGAGTCAGTTAATGATAGTTTCTTTGGGTTGGACATATCGATGCCTTTAACTTGTGCTAAGCCAGTAATACCTGGCTTTACTCGAAATATATTTAATTCCTCCCTCAGTGAAATTAACTCTAATTGATTAAATAAGCATGGCCTTGGACCAACTAAACTCATGTCCCCTTTAATGACATTTAAAAGTTGTGGTAACTCATCTATTTTCAGTGTTCTTATTACTCTTCCAAATCTAGTTATTGACTCTTTATGTACTAAGTGTGAAGCCAAAGAGGGAGTACTTAATTTCATTGTTCGAAATTTTATTAGGTTGAAAGGAATTTGATTTTTCCCAACCCTTTTTTGTATAAATATAGGTTCCTTAGATTCTATTAAACATACAATAAATACAAAAATAAAAATAGGAGCGAAAATTATTAAAATAGTAAAAGAGATTAAAATCAATTTTGCTATTTGGATAATAATCTATTACAACTTTTTTTAATTTTTTACGAATATTTTCCAAATCATTTTCCATAATTATTTCTTTAAGTGCATTAATTTCTTTTTCTAGTTCGGAATATTCTATGAATGGCTCTTCAGACCTGAAAATCTTTGGATGTTTTGTTTTTCTTGGATTCTCAGATAATAATAATTCCTCATATAATTTTTCTCCAGGTCTTAAGCCAGTTATTTGGATTTCAATATCACCTTTATTATTCAATTTATCTTTTACAGATAATCCAGAAAATTCAACCATTCTTACTGCAAGATCATATATTTTTACAGGCTGACCCATATCTAATATAAAAACATCTCCCCCTTTTGCTAATGCCCCAGCTTGGATCACTAATTGAGCAGCTTCAGTAATAGTCATAAAGTATCTTGTTATTTCTTGATGAGTAAGTGTCAAAGGTCCGCCCTTTTTAATTTGATCTCTAAATTTTGGTATTACAGAACCAGAAGAATCTAAAACATTTCCAAAACGTACGATAGAAAATTTTGTTTTCTTATTTTCAATATTTGATTGATTATATTTTTTATTTAAAGCCTGAAGACAAAGTTCTGCTAGTCTTTTTGTAGCCCCCATTATGTTAGTTGGTCTTACTGCTTTATCTGTAGATATAAATACAAAGTTAGAGACTTTATTGATTGATGCCAATTTTGCTAATTCAAAAGTTCCTAGTACATTGTTCTTTAACCCTTCTATAAGGTTATATTCAACAATTGGGACATGTTTATATGCTGCTGCATGATAAATTGTAGCTGGTTTCCATATTGAAATTATTTCTTCCATTCTTCTTTTATCTTGCACGGAACCTATCAGTGGAAGAATTTCTATTTCAGAAGACTTAAGCTGTTCAAGTTCATAGTGAACGGTATAGAGTGCATATTCACTTATTTCTACTAGAAGTAATATTTTTGGTTTAAATCTAATAATTTGTCTACATAATTCACTCCCTATTGACCCTCCAGATCCTGTTACCAATATTGTTTTTTGGAATATATTTTTTTTCATAAGTGACTGAAATGGTTCAACCTCAACCCTATCAATTAGGTCATCAATATCTAAATCAACAAATTCAGTTATCAATCTTTCCCCCTTTGCAATTTCAGATATCTCAGGGATGCTTCTAATAGCGATTTTATATTTCGTTAGATTTCGAATAATTTTTGTTCTTTGTTTTTTAGGAATACTAGGCAGAGCAAGCAGTATTAATGAGATATCTTTTTTTAAAATTAATTTGCTTATATCATCCGGAGGATAAATTAATTTTCCATCTATTTTGCATCCTTGTTGACTTAAATCATCATCAATAAAACCTTTTAATGAAATATCTGTATTTTCTTGCATGGCTCTTACTAATTGCCTACCCGCTTTACCGGCCCCATAAACTAGAGCATTTACGACATCATTTTTTGCATAATGATCATTGTTTAATTTTCTTAAAATATATCTTACGAGAAGTCTCCATGAGCATATTAAAACTAACAATAACAAGGGTTGAATTATCCCAAGGGTTCTTGGTATCCCTCTTATGCCTATGAAACTTATTAATAAGGTGTATATGATGCTGTAAGAAAACATAGCCCTTGAAACCGTTAATAATGAGTTAATACCTGAATATCTAAATATCGTTTTATAAAGACCAAAAAAATAGAAAATTGGGAAAGCAATTAAAATAGACAGTATAAGAGCTGATGAACCTCTTTCTGAAAGCGAAACAAAATCTCCAAGTCTTAAATAATAAGCAACCCAAACTGAAAAAATTGAGCAAGCAAAATCAAGAGAAATTCCAATAAATGTTTTAACTGATCTTGGTTGAGAAGGTAATCTATTTAATAATTTTTGAAGATCAGAAAACATATTATTTTAAAAATTTAAAATAACTTAGATTTATAATAATTAAGGAAATTTTAAAAAAATCCAACTTTTATAAAGATTAGTCTAATAATAGTTTTTAATTATAAAACATGAAACAATAATTCATTTGATTGATAATTTAAAAGATTTTATCTAATACATTAAATATCCAAAATAATTACTTGTTTTTCAAATATTTAAAATTATATTTTTGTATGGGAGCCAACAATAGGCATGATTAGCATATTGTAGCCAAAATGCTAAGCTTATAAAACATAAAAACACTATAGAAAAAGTAACATATTTACTTTTAATTTTTAATATATTTGCATCTGGCAAGAAAGATGTGATGTAAATGCTTATGGGAAACCCATAAAGTAAAAATCTATATGTTAAGTGCTTAGTATTAAAAAATAATAGGAAAAATAAGAAAATCTCAAAAATAAAAAAGAAAATTACTATTCTTTTTAAATATTTATTAAAGTTAAATTTTGGAATATTCTTAAGATAAAGAATAATTGGTAAAAAATTAATAATCCAAATTAATATGGCACTTTTTGCTTCACTATAACCTTCAGAAGGTTCACCATAGGCTGAAATTTTGTAAAACACGGCTTCATAACTATAAAAAGTAAGTAATAGTAAAATTGATAATAGGATTAATGCAATTAATATATTCAACCTTTTTTTTTTAAAAGAATCTCCAAAAATAAGCAAAAGACTGCTAAATATAATTGCTGAGGAATGAAATAAAGAGGCAAAGATATTTAAATATAAAAATTTAATAAAATTTTTATTAGAAATACATATTATACAAAGCATTAAAAATGAAATTGCTATCGATTGTCTTATTGGACCCATCCCAACTACAACAAAAAAATAAGGGTAAGAAATAGTTAATGCTAAATAACGTCTTTTTATTTGAGAGCAGAAAATAAATAAAGGCGCTGTAAAGAAAATTGAAAGGACTAATATTGCGATATGAAAATTAAATCTATAAGAAAGTATTTTGATAATTAGTGTATAACCAATATCATAAATATCATTGCTAAGTCCCTCATAATATTTTTCAAATAAAGTAGTCCAACTTTTTGAATTTACTGATATGAAATTTTCTAAATATCCATTCCAATCACAACCTATTTCATTTCTAAATCCCATAAAAAAAGTAAGAAATAAAAAAGTAAAAAAATATAGATATTTATTTTTTATGAGTGATATTTTATTATTTCCACTTTCTAAAAAGGTTAAGCATGATAAAAAGATTAAAGGTATTGAGTAAATGATCATATATTGTAGAGATTTAATATTTGATCATTAATAATATTTATTGTGAATTTCTTTTTTACTATTTTTCTTGCGTTAATTCCGTAACTAATAGCAAGTTCTTGATTCTCTAGAAATTTTTTTATTGCGTTTTTTAGATTATTTTCATCTATTACTGAGATTAACAAACCCGAATAATTATTTTTTTTAAAAACTTCCACCATATTATTTAATTTGCCTATGAAGTTTATATTTTTGTTCTGAATAATCTCATCAAAATATTTCTTATTAAGATAGCTTTTATTTTGAAAATCAATTTCTCCTGCAATATTAAGAACAAATTTATAATTACTCCTCCAAAGTTCTTTGCAGGCATTAATTAATTCCATAATACCTTTTTCTTTAATTATCCTTGCGGGAAACAAAATCTGTATATGTTTGTTGAATTTGTTTTTTGTATGATTTATTTTAAAATGATTCGCATCAACACCAGAACCTTGGATAATTTTTGAATTTTGAATATTAGAAAGTCCAAATTCAATAAATGCGTTCCTATCAGCCTGGTTATGGAAAATATTTATGGTATTAGCGTTTTTAAAGGCAAATTTATAAATAGGATTAAAAACTTTGTTTAGTAAATTCCTTTTTTTACTTTTACTAAAAAATGAGGGTCCTAGACCAGTGATGTGATTTAGGATTTTTTTTGTTCCTAAAAATCTTCCTACAATTCCTCCATAAATTGAAGGTTTAATTGTGAAATTATGTACTAAATAAGGTTTGTATTTTAGAAAATAATAAAATATATTAACTACAGTAAAAAATTCTAAAATTAAATTATCAGATCCTCTTATTAAAAATAATCTATTAACTTTAACGAAATATTTCTTTATGTATTTTGCATATTCATCAGTTGTCGATAGCAAAATTAGATTATGACCTTTTTTCTTTAATTCTTCTAATAGTTCACTGCGGAAATTATACAAATACCATGTACAATTTGCAATTATCAGAATTGTTATATTAAAAGATACACTTGCATTATTATATATAAATCATATTTTTTTTAAATTTTAAATTGAAATTAATTTTTTACCCTTTAATAACAAAATTCTATCGCATACCTTAACAACATTCGGCTTATGTGAAATTATAATAATGATCATAGAACCTAATAATTTTTGTATTGAAAAGATAAGTTCATTCTCTGAGTTTTTAGCCAAACCAGTAGTAGGTTCATCTAACATAAGAATTTTGGGTTCGGAATATAAGGCTCTTGCAAGGGCTAATTTTTGTCTTTCCCCCCCTGAAAATCTAGCTCCTCTATCATAGATAACTTCATTTATTCCATTAGGAAGATTTTTTACTAAATCCCATGCGTTGGCCATTTGAAGACATTTTTTAATTTTATTACTATTAATGTTTGCCTCTCCTAAAGATATGTTGGCTGCAATTGAATCATTTTTGAAATAATTATCTTGCATGACCACTCCAATTTTTTGTCTCCAAGAGTTGATATTAATATTATTTATGTTTTTCCCAGAAATAAATATATCTCCTTTTTTGGGCTTGATAATTCCAGTTAAAAGATCTAATAGAGTACTTTTCCCTGAACCCGATTCACCAGTGATACCTATTGATTCTTTCTGATTTATTTTAAGATTAAGATCTTTTATTAAAGTTTCGGAATTTGGATAACTAAAAGAAACTGAATTAAAAATAATGCTTCCATTAAATTTAAAGTTTGTATAGGCTTTATTTTCTTGAGGTTGATTGAATTTTTTTGCCCAAGATATTTTTTTATAATGCAGTTTAGGCCAAGATATCATCGCTAATGAATCTAAAAGTCTCGATTGAGCATTATAAATTTTAGGAGACATCCTAATAAAAAGCGATAGTGAAAGGATAAGATTTGAAGAAGTTGATTTTGTGATTATTATGTAAATAACTGCCAAAAATATGAATAATATTGTAAGTATTTCTGTAATAAATTTGGATTTATATTTTGCGAGCATTGCTTTGGAATAAGAATTTGAGAATTTTAAAAAAATTTCTTTAGATTCATTCCTCGCTAGCTTATCTTTACTAATAGTTCTTATATACTTAAGGTTATTAAATATTGAAGCTGTCCATACCCCAATATTTGAAGTAATACTTGATAAATCATTACCTAATAATATTGCTTGTTTTGAAAAGTATATGTATATTCTATAGGCTAGAAATCCATATATAACAAGGATCAAGAAAGTATCTGGAACAACTATTAAACAAACAGCAAAATATGTAATTGCAATTAGGCCATAAGTGAAAGATTGCAGAAAATACATATATCCTTCAGATATATTTTGACCCTCTGATATTATCGATTTAGAAATATCTCCTTGACTTATTTTTAGAAAATATTCCCATCTAATATTAAGAGTTAAATCTGTAATCTCTTCCCTTACGAGCCTCTCAATTTTACATTTTGCTTGAATTATATTTTTATTTGATAGATAATAAATAAGAGCTGAAAATACTGCAGAAAATAGAAAAACTATAATAATAAGATTCTTATTAAAAAAAATACTTTCAAGATATTGAATTTGAAAATTAGATTTTTCAGAATCTAAGTTTGCGACCAAATTAGCAAGTAAATATATCGAAAAAGTCTCAAAAAAAGCTCCTAAAATTCCAAAAGCAAATGCCAAAAAACTTTCCTTTTTTGAAACATTTAAATATCTATAATAATTCTTCCAAATTTTTTTTATCATTTTACAAATGAATTACATTTTCACCAATAATTTTATTAGTTAAATCAATAATTACTGAATTTAGTTTGGATGATTTTTTTAAAAATTCACTAGTTAAATGATGAAATTCTTTATGATAAAGCCCAAAAATAATTATTGAGTATTTTTCATTATTGGGTATTTTCTCTAAAATTTCTAAGTTCTTATCTTCAAATGCTTTTTTCCTATCAACCCTTGGATCAACAATTGTGATATCTAGATCTTTTTCTTTTATTTTCTCAACTAAAGGAAGCAATTGTGAATTACGCATGTCAGAACAATTTGATTTGTATGTTATTCCAAGTAAGAGAATTTTTAGATTATTTTTATCCTCATCTTTTTTGTTTATTAAGTTAACTATTTCTTGGAACAATCAATTTTTGTATCTTTTTTTAATAACCGGTTACTGAGCTCTTTAACTATATAAGAGCTCATTCCATCATTAATTCTTCTACCTGCTAAAATCATTTCTGGTTGATATCCTATAGATTGAGCTTTGTAACTTAAATAGTATGGATCAACTCCAATACAATGTCCTCCAACAAGCCCAGGTTTGTATTTATGAAAGTTCCATTTTGTACCTGCAGCTTCAAGAACCTCCTTAGTATTAATATCAATCTTTTTAAACAACATTGATAATTCGTTCACAAGAGCAATATTTATATCTCTTTGTGTATTTTCAATAATTTTTGCAGCTTCTGCTACTTTTATACTACTAGCTTTAAAAGTACCGG
>LULO01000372.1_pt1 | contig 14292 bp, 13 predicted proteins | sample 728121 | NCBI WGS metagenome assembly LULO01 (sample SAMN03860287, study PRJNA289734) | marine metagenome | biome: seawater column; feature: ocean; material: water; isolation source: Red Sea water column Station 149 - depth 50m | place: Saudi Arabia: Red Sea | collected 2011-10-15 | depth 50 m | reverse complement strand
CGACAGGCGCGACAGGCCGGTGGTGACGGTGCAGCCACCGATCCCCCATTCGCCGACGCAGCGGTCGGCGGCCCAGTCGGCAAGGCCAAAGGCGGTCTTGGCATAGCCCGCCTCGGTCGTGTCGCCCAGGAAGAGCAGATAGGGCTGCGGGAGGGTGAGCTGGCTGTCCAGCCGGCCCGTCGGCGCGTTCATCGCTGTCACTCCGCTTTCGTTCAAAAGGCCATGTCGATCGCGACGCCGATTGTGCGCGGCTGCAACGGCGAGATCGACAGGAAGCTCGGCTGGTTCAACCCGTCCGCCATCGTCGAGCGCGCCATCTCGCCCTTGTTGTCGAACAGGTTACGCGCATAGGCGCGCAGCGTCCAATGGCCATCCCACGTCACCGACGCATTCAGATCGACCGAGGTATAAGGCTCGGCGCGCGCGGTCAGCGGATCGCTTTCGACCAGCGACAGGCGGCTGCTCGCGTGGCGGATGCCGGCGCCGAAGCTGCCCTTGGCGTTGCCGCCCAGCGCAAAGTCGTAGTCGGCGCGCAGCGCGCCGCTGAACTTCGGCACCGCGGGCAAACGGTCGCCCTTCGCCCCGCTGATTTCGGGGACATCCTCGCTCAGCGAGGCGTCGGTGTAGCTGCCGGTCGCGCTGATCGTCAGGCCGGGCGCGGGGCGAAAGGCGATGCTACCTTCGAAACCCTTGCTCGTTGCCTTGCCGCCGTTGGCGCCGCCATTGACCCCGCCGAACGAGCGGACGACCTGAATGTCCGTCCAGTCCATCCAGAAAGCGGCAACGTCGACCGTTACCATCCGATCGGCCAGATCGGCCTTCAGCCCGACCTCATAGTTGGTCATGCGGTCGGCGGAAACCGTCGGGGGCACATTGGGAACGATGACGTTCGGGCCGCCCGGACGGTAGCCGGTAGCGACGCGGCCATAGAGCATCGCATCCTTGTTGATGTGAAATTGCGGGCTGACCGAAAAGGTCCAGACGCTCTCTGCAGAGCTTCCCGGATCGTCGGCCTGGGGCACGATCGCGCCCGAACTGATCTGGCGGAACGTCTGCTTGTTGCGCGCCCAGCGCAGCCCGCCGGTCACGTCGAACTGTTCCGCGAGTTTCAGCGTCGCATTGCCGAAGATCGCATATTCCTTGTAGGTCGCGGGCAGCCCGACGATCGCCAGCGGATCGAGCCCGGCGATCGGATCGCCGCTCATGTCATAGGACCGCACAAGCTGCGCGTTGCTCGTCTTCTCGTCGGTGAAAAAGCCGCCGATCATCCATTCGAACCGTCCGCCGCTTGGCGAGGTCAGCCGGACTTCCTGCGTCCATTTCTTGAGCCCGAGGTCAAGGTAAAAGGGCGTAATGCCGGGATCGACCGCGCCACCCGTAAGCAACGGAAAGAGCACACCGAAGGCATAGCTCGCATCCTGCACCTGACGGCTCTTCGTCTTGCTGTAGGTGGTCGCAGAGGTCAGCGTTGCCGCGCCGAAATCATAATCGATCGTCGCCGAATAATAATCGAGCGAGATGTCATAGGATTCGGGGACATAATTGTTGAACGAATGACCATTGCCGAGCCGGTTGCCCGAAAGGTCCGCGGCATAGAGGCCGTTGCCGTCCGAATTGAGCGACTGCCAGATGCCCGCCAGCTTGACGCTCAATTGCGGCGTCGGTTGCCACAGCAGCGCCGCGCGGCCGCCGCGCTGTTCGAAATCATTCTGATCGGTCAGCCCGGCATTGTTGACGCTGTCGACCCAGCCCGGGCTCTTGCGCCAGGCGAAACTGCCGCTGATCGCCAGCGTGTCCTGCGCGATCGGGACATTGACATAGGTTTGCGCGCCCCAGCCGAGACCGCCTGCATCCTTGATCGAAAAGCCCTCGAGTCCGGCGCGAACGCGGAATTCATGCGTGTCGGGCTGCACCGTGACATATTTGACAAGGCCGCCGATCGAACTCGCGCCATACAGGGTACCCTGCGGCCCCTTCAGCACTTCGACGCGGTCGAGGTCATAGGGCATCAGGTCGATGGTGAAGGCGCCCGAGCGATTGTAGATCGCGCTCGATCCGACCGGCGCATCGTCGAGGTAGATGCCCACCGTCTGCGCGGCGCTCAGCGGTGCGACGCCGCGCAGCGTGATCGTCGTCTGCCCCGGCGTGCCGCCGTTGCTCACATTCATGCCGGGAACATAGCCGGCATAATCGACGAGCGAGGCCGAACCCTGCTGCTGGATATCCTCACCGCCGACGACGCTGATCGAAATCGGAACGTCCTGCACATTCTGCACGCGCTTCTGGGCGGTGACGACGATCTCGCCGCTATATTCCGCGCCACCCGCTTCCTGCGCCTGCACCGGTATCGCCACGGCGAGCGCCATGATGCTTCCCGTAATCCAAAGACCCTGTTTCATCGCCTTACCCCCACACTTGCGCGAGCAGGCGGCGGAAATTGCCCCCCAGCACCGCGCGGATGTTATCGTCCGAATAGCCGCGACGGATCAGTTCCTCGGTCAGGTCGAAGACCTTGAGCGGGTGGTCGAAACCGTCGATGTCTATCTTGTCGCGAAAGGCATAGCTGTCCTTGTAGCTTGCCTTCAGCGCCGCATATTCCTCCGGCGCCATGTCGTCATAGCCGTTGAGGTCGGCGTCGGACCCGATGCCGACATGCTCGATCCCGACCAGCTTGGCGACATGGTCGATATGATCGGCCATATGGCCGACGTTGGTGGGGTCGCTCGCGCGGACGAACATCCGTACCCCGGTGATCCCCATAACCCCGCCCTTGGCGGCGAGCGCCTTGATCGCCTCGTCGGTCTTGACCCGCGGATGATCGACCAGCGCGCGCGCATTGCTGTGGGTGATCGCGATCGGCCCCTTGGCGATCGCGATCGCGTCGAGCGTGGTGCGGTCGCCGCAATGCGACACGTCGATCAGCATCTTCGCCTGTTCCATCGCGTCGATGATCGCCGCGCCATAGTCGCTGACCCCGCCATCGACCCGGTCGGTGCTGCCCGACCCGATCCGGTTCTGGCTGTTATAGGTCAGTTGCGCGCAGCGCAGGCCCAGCCGGCGAAAGACCGCGACATCCTCGACGCTGTCGAACTGGTCGGCATTCTGGATGCCCATGATGACCGCGCATTTGCGCATCGCCTTTGCGCTGTCGAGGTCGTCCACCGTGTCGACGAGCGAAAAGACATGGCCGTTGCGACCGACGAAGCCCTGCCACCCCGCCATATATTCCATCGCCTGCGCCCGCGCATCGGGACCGCCCAGGCCGAAGCTGTTGTGAAAGCCGGTGATGCCGCTCGCCCGAAACTCCGCCGCCTCGGCATCGCTGAGGCGGTGCGCGATATAATCGGGGGCCATCGTGATCTTGAGCGGCGCGAGCATGTCGATCACCAGCGAGGCGGCAACCAGATCGACCGCGCGCTTCGAATAGCTGCGCGCCGGCGCCGCCGCGAAGGCATAGGCACCGCGCCCGATCATCGGCGCTGCGATCGTCGCAGACAAGGCTGTCCCGACCGCGCCCGCCACAAAGGCGCGGCGCGTCGCCGGGAATGACGCGGTCATTCCACCCTCCACCTCAAGAAAATTTCATTTTCTAGACTATTGTCCTAATCAGAAAATTGTCAACCCATTTAGGACAGGAAAATTATATCAGCCGCCACCCCACAGGCTCGGCGGACAATGGATCATGCCGTCGCGATAGGTTACGCCGGGCTCGCGGTCGCGCGCGAGGAAGGTCGGTCCGTCGAGGTCGACGATGTCGCAGAGCTGCCCCACGAGGTAGGATGGCGCCATCGACAGGGTGGTGCCCATCATATTGCCCACCATCACGTCGAGCCCCAGCCGCCGCGCCTGCCGCGCGATCGCCAGCCCCTCGGTCAGCCCGCCGCACTTGTCGAGCTTGATATTGACGACGTCGAAGCGCCCGACGAGCGATGCGGTGTCGGCGAGCGACAGCGCGCTTTCGTCGGCAACGAAGGGCAAGGGCCGCTTGACACCGTCGAGGTCGGCCTCGCGCCCGCGCCGCAGCGGCTGTTCGAGCTGCGCAATGCGGTGCGCGACGAGCAGCGGCAACAGATCGCCCAGCGTGGCGCGGTCATAACCCTGATTGGCATCGACGCCGATCCACGCATGCGGCCGCGCCGCGCGGATCGCGGCGATGCGCGCCGCATCAAGGTCGACCTCGCCCGTCAGCTTCACCTTCACCGGCGCGTGCGGGTCGATCGCCAGCGCGGCGGCCGCCATCGCTTCGGGGCTGTCGGCGCCGAGCGTCAGCGTCGAGCGCAGCGCGCGCGGCGGGTCGAGCCCGGCCAGTTCCCAGACTGGCTTGCCCGCGCGCCGGGCCTCGATATCCCAGAAGGCGCAGTCGATCGCGTTGCGCGCGCCGCCGGGGGGCATCAGGTGCTGCAGATCCGCGCGCGTCGCGCCACCTTCGATCGCGGGCCGCACCCGCGTCGCTTCGGCGAGCATATGGTCGATATCGTCGCCGAGGTAATAGACCCCCGCCCCCTCGCCGCGGCCCTCAAAGCGGCCGTCGGACAGGGTGGCGACGAGCAGCGCGGTCTCGGTGAACTCATGGCCCGCGATGCGGAACGGCTGGTGATAGGGAAAACGCTCGACCCGAAGGTCGAGCGTCAGTCCGGTCATGACATCGGCCGTCATCAGTAGACCATGCCGAAGCCATAGAGGTGGAAGTGCAGCGTCACCCAGACGAGCACCAGCGCCGACAGCAGCAACAGCACCGCCCCCAGCTTCATCGTCCAGCGGCGCTTGTCCTTGATGCACAGCCACAGGTGCCAAGCACTCGTCGCCAGCAGGCCAAGACTGGCGATCGGCGTCAGCACGCGCAGCAGGATGATCAGCCAGTCGAGCGGACCGCCGACGCTGCCGATATCGCCCGAGAAGGTGGCGATGAACATCGCCCATCCGGCGACCGCCGCGATGACGAGCCACGCGAACAGCCGCGACAGCCGCCACGCGCGCCGCGCCTGGCCTTCGAGCGCAAAGGTCGCGCCATAGTTGCGGCGGACCAACGCGCGCACCGGCCATGCCAGCGCCGCAAGCAGCACGAGCAGCAGCGCCGCGATCAGCGCCGGGTTCAGCCAGGCGACATTTTCACCCGCCGGGGCCGGCCAGAAGACCATGAAGGGCGACGCGGCATCCAGGCTGACGCGCACGACGCGCCCGTCCTTGACCTCGGCAGCGAGCCGTTCGCCGGTGCCGGTGTCGCGCCACACAAAGGGTTCAACCTCGACCCAGTCGCGCGGTCCGGCGCTCAACCCGTCGAGCGCGGGCATCGCGATCTTGCCGTCGGTCCCGACCACGATCTGCGCCTGGCCGAGCAGGCCGAACAGGCTCATGAAATTGGTGAAGGAGCCGCGGCTCGACACATAATGGCCGGCCAGCATCGCGGCATGGTCGCGCGCGGTCTTTTCGTCGACCTGTCCGGGCTTGGGCGTGCCGGGCAGATAGCGGTCGGCGAACTGGTGGAACAGCGCGCTGCGGATCGCGCCCGCCGCGCCTTCCTTGCCGGGGCTGTTCATCGACACGAACAGGCCGATGTCCGAATCGGGGAACAGCCACAGATAGCTGTGGAACCATTCGGTATCGCCGCCGTGCGCGATCGCGCGGTGCCCGTTGACCCATTGTTCGTAGAAGCCGAGCGCCATGCTGTTGAGCGGGCCGACGCCGGGCGCCTTGTAATCGTGCATCAGCTTCGCCGTCTCGGGCTTCAACAGCACACCGCCGTTGTTCAGATGCGCCATCATGAACTTGCCCATGTCGCCACCCGACGCCGACAGGCTGCCCGCGGGCGCCGGCACGACGATTTCGAAGGGCTTCGCCTTGTCGGTCATCACGCGGTAGCCGCTCGACATGAAGGGCGCGAGCGCGGCCGGCAGCGGCTGGCGGAAGCTCGCATATTTCATGCCCAGCGGCGCAAAGATGTGGCGGTCGATATAATCGTCGAACGATTCGCCGCTGGTGCGCTGAACGATGTATCCGGCCAGCGCGGTCGCATAGTTGGAATAGGCGGGCGTGCTTCCCGGCGCAAACACCCGCGCGGGCAGCGCTTCGCGCGCATAATCCTTCAGCGGCATCACCGCCTTGGGATCACTGCTGATCAGATAGCGGATCGATTCTTCAAAGCCCGCGGTGTGCGTCATGATATTGCGCAGCGTCACCGGCTTGCCCTCGAAGGGCGGAATCTTGAAATCGAGATAGGTGTTCACATCCTTGTCGAGGTCGAGCTTGCCGGCTTCGACAAGCTGCATCACGGCGGTCCAGGTAAATAGCTTGGACACCGAACCGGGGCGGAACAGCGTCGTCGCGGGATCAACCGGCTTGCGCGACGCGACATCGGCAAAGCCATAGCCCTTCTGCAGCACCGTGCCGCCGCCGCGCACCACGACGACAACCGCACCGGCAACCTCGCCGCGCGCGAGCGCATAAGGCATGAAACCGTCGAGCCACGCCTCGACATCGGCGGCGTCGAGCTTGGCCGCGCCCGTGGGCGGCGGCGGCACGGCCGGCGCCTGCTCCGCCGGCTTGGCGGCGATCTGCTGCACCGGCCCCTGCGCGGCCAGCGGGACGGCCGCCAGCACTCCCAATCCTATCATCAGCTTGCGAAGGAAACGCATCGCTTTATCCCCCTTATCCGGCGCGTCGCGCGACATGCTTGCAGCGAGCCGCGAGACGCCTTACCAAGGGTCAGCAATAAGTGACCCAATGCGGACATAATGATCCTGATTGGAAAATTGTCAAATGAGGAATGGACCGACCCGATGACATCCCGATCGAATCCCCCGACGCTCGGCGAGGTCATGCGGGGAATTCGCACCCGAAACGGCTGGACGCTCAAGGAAATGAGCGCGCGCTCGGGCATCCCGGTATCGACGCTGTCGAAGGTCGAACATGACCGGCTGACGCTCAGCTACGACAAGCTGCAACAGCTCAGCCAGCGGCTCAAGATCCGCATGTCCGACCTGTTCGCCGAAGATGCGGGGGACAGCGCGCCGCGCGTTACCGGCCGGCGCAGCGTCGGAACGATCGACAGCGCGGTTCGCGTCACCACCGACAATTACGACTATCATTATCTCTGCACCGACCTGCGGCAAAAGCGCATGATTCCGATCATCACACGCATCCGTGCACGCAGTGCGAGCGAATTTGGCGAGCTCGTCCACCACCAGGGTGAGGAGTTCATCTATGTCATCGAAGGGAGGATCGAAGTGCACAGCGAATTTTACGATCCCGTGGTCCTCGACGCGGGTCAGGGCATCTATATCGATTCGTCGATGGGCCATGCCTATGTCGTCGCCGACGGCTGTGACGAGGCGCTGGTCCTCGGCGTCTGCTCGAGCGCCGACGAAGGGCTGATGGATTCGCTGATGAGCCTCCATGCATAGGCGCTCGCCTTTCGTCGCGGCCCTGCTCGCCAGCTCGCTGCTCCTTTCGGCCTCGGCCGGCGCGCGCGGCGCGGCGCCTGCCTATGACGTCGTCATCCGCGGCGGCACCCTCTACGATGGTTCGGGCGGCGCCCCCGTCGTCGGCGATATCGCGCTCAAGGGCGACCGTATCGTCGCGGTCGGCACCGTCGCGGGCAGCGGCCGGACCGAAATCGACGCAAAGGGCATGGCCGTCGCGCCGGGCTTCATCAACATGCTGAGCTGGGCAACCGAATCGCTGATCGCCGACCCGCGCAGCCTCAGCGACATCCGCCAGGGCGTGACGCTCGAAGTGATGGGCGAAGGCTGGTCGATGGGCCCGTTCAACGCGACGATGAAGGCGCAGGAGACCGAGCGTCAGGGCGATATCAAATATGACATCAGCTGGACGACGCTGGGCGATTATTTCGCCTATCTCGAAAAGCGCGGCATCGCGCCCAATGTCGCGAGCTTCGTCGGCGCAGCGACGGTGCGCGTGCACGAACTGGGTGAAGGCGATGTCGACCCCACCCCCGAACAGCTCGCGCGGATGCGCGCGCTCGTCCGTCAGGCGATGGACGAAGGCGCGCTGGGGGTCGGCAGCTCGCTGATCTACGCCCCCGGCTCCTATGCCGAGACCGACGAACTCGTCGCGCTGACCAGCGAGGCGGCGCGCTGCGGCGGCATGTATATCAGCCATATGCGCTCGGAGGGCGACCGGCTGGAGGAAGCGGTCGACGAACTGATCGCCATCGCGCGCCGGTCGGGTGCGCCGGCCGAAATCTATCACCTCAAGATGGCCGGCCGCGCGAACTGGGACAAATTCGCGCCCGTCGTCGCCAAGATCGAGGCGGCGCGCGCCGGCGAATCGGGCCGCGGCTTCGCGGTCGTGGCGCAGGAAGTGAAAAGCCTCGCCAACGAAACCGCGCGTGCGACCGACGATATTGCGGGCAAGATCACCGCGATCCAGCAGGCAACGCGCGGATCGGTCGCCGCCAACCAGTCGATCCAGCAGACGATCATCGAAGTGCAGCAGTCGGCGCAGCGGATTCGCGATGCGATGGACGCGCAGGCGCAGACGGTGACCTCGATCACCGCCGCCGTCGACGAAACCGCGCTCGCCGCCGACAGCATGTCGTCGACCATCGCCAGCATCCGCAACGATTCGGGCACCGTCGCCAGCGAAATCAGCGTGCTCAGCCAGGAATTTTCCAAGATGGGTGAGCGGCTGCAGGCGCTGGAAACCGCCGCGAGCGAATTCAGCCGCCGCGTCGCCTGATCCGTCGGCCCTGCTTGGCAAGCGGCCCGCCGCTCGCCTAAGGCGGGGGGATGAAAACCCACATCCTGATTACCGGGGCCAGCCGCGGCATCGGTGCGGCCATCGCCGGCGCGCTGGCGACCGACGCGACGAAGGTCGTCGCGCTATCGAGCGCCGACGGCGACCTTGGCGACCCTGCGATTCCGGACCAACTATGGGCCAAAAGCCTCGACCGGCTCCACGGCCGGATCGACGTGCTCGTCAATAATGCCGGCGTTTTCGAAGCGAATCCGGTCGGTGCCAGCGATACAGACTGGCTCGAAAGCTGGAACCGGACCCTTCAGATCAACCTGACCGCCGCCGCACAGCTGTGCCGCCGCGCGGTGCAGCACTGGCAGGCGCGCCGGGCCGCAGGCGACACGGTCGATGGCCGGATCGTCAATATCGCCAGCCGCGCCGCCTATCGCGGCGACAGTCCCGCGCATTGGCATTATGCGGCATCGAAGGCGGGCATGGTCGCGATGACCAAGACGATTGCGCGCGGCTATGCCCATGACGGCATCCTCGCCTTCGCCATTTGCCCCGGCTTCACGATGACCGGCATGGCCGAGGACTATCTCGCCAGCCGGGGCGGCGACACATTGCTCGCCGACATCCCGCTGGGCCGCGTGGCGAGCCCGGAGGAAATCGCCGAAATGGCGCGCTGGTGCGCGCTCGAAGCGCCGCCGTCGATGACCGGCGCTATCCTCGATGCCAATGGAGCCAGCTATGTCCGCTAAAAGTCTCGCGCTTGCCGCCCTGATGCTTGCGGGATGCGCGCCGCAGGCGAGCGCCCCGGCCGCGGCACCTCCTGCGCCGAGGGGCAAGGCGCTGGCCGCCGCCTGCGCCGATCGCGACGGCTGGAGCGACCCCGCGCCGCCGGCGAAGCTGTTCGGCAACACCTATTATGTCGGCACCTGCGGCATTACCGCGCTGCTCATCGACGCGCCGGCCGGACCGATCCTGATCGATGCCGCAACCGCCGAAGCGGCGCCCGCGATCCTTGCCAATATCCGCGCGCTGGGCTTCGATCCCAAGCGCATCCGCGCGATCCTGACCAGCCATGAACATTTCGATCATGTCGGCGGCCTCGCGGCGCTGCATGCCGCGACCGGCGCGCCGGTGATTGCGCTTGCCGACGCCGCGCCGCAGCTCGAAAGCGGAACCCCCGACCCGCGCGATCCGCAGCGCGGCGCCCTCGACAGCTTCACCGGCGTGCCGGTCGCACAGCGCCTGCGCGACGGACAGCCGCTCGCCTTTGCCGATATCCGGATCACCGCGCACGCGACCCCCGGCCACACGCCGGGCAGCACGAGCTGGACGTGGCAATCGTGCGAAGGGTCCGCCTGCCGTACCATCGCCTATGTCGACAGCCTGACCGCCATTTCGGCCCACGGCTACCGCTTCAGCGACCATCCCGACTATGTAGCGATGCTGCGCGCGACCTTTGCCAAGGTGCCCACGCTGCCGTGCGATATTCTGGTCACCCCGCATCCGGGCGCGAGCAATTTGTTCGCGCGGTTGGCGGGCGAGGCACCGCTTGCCGCCGCCGATGGCTGCGCCGCTTATGCCGCGGCGGCAGGCAAGCGACTCGACGATCGGCTGGCGAAAGAAGCGGCAACGCGATGAGCTGGATCGTCTCGCTGCCCTGCACGCGTGCGGAGGCCGAAGCGCTGTCGGGTGAAATCCCCGCGCTGGATGCGGCCCCCGAAGCGCCGGTCGTCGTAACGCGCGAGATCGACGAAGATGCCGGAACGTGGCAGCTCGACGCCTATATGGACGACGCGCCAGGCGATGACCTGCTGCGACTGATCCAATCGCTCGCCCCGAGCGCGAAGGGCATCGCGCCGACCGTCGCCGAATTGCCCGAAGAAGATTGGGTCACGCTGTCGCAGCAGGGTCTCGAACCGGTGCGCGCCGGACGCTTTTTCGTTCACACCAGCAGCTATGCCGATCGCGTACCGCCGGGCGCGACATCTTTTCTGATCGATGCGAGCCAGGCCTTCGGCACCGGCGGCCACGACACGACCGCGGGCTGCCTCGCGATGCTCGACCGCCTCGCCCGCGCGGGCGCCGCGCCGCGCAACATCGCCGACATCGGGACGGGCACCGGCCTGCTCGCCTTCGCCGCCATGGCACTTTGGCCGCGCGCGCGTGTCATTGCGTCGGACATCGACCCGGCGAGCATATTCGTCACGCGCGACAATGCCGCGATCAATGATGTGCCGCTGGGCCGCGGCGGCGGCCGACTCGCGCTGGCCGTCGCGCCGGGGACCGACCATCCGGCCATAAGGCACCGGGCGCCCTATGACCTCGTCGTCGCCAATATTCTCGCCGGGCCGCTGATTACCCTCGCCCCCGACATCGCCGCTGCGACCGCACCCGGCGGCCGCGCCATCCTTGCCGGACTGATCGCGCGCCAGATGGACCCCGTACTTGCTGCTTATCGCGCGCACGGCTTTCGCCTGACCGCACGCGGCGGCAGCGCGGAATGGCCGTGCCTGCTGCTCACCAAGCGGCGGCGCTACGGCTACCGCCGCAAGGAACGCGCCCTGCACCGCGCCAGTCCCTCGGACGCGAGTTTCGGGAGCTGGTAAATCTCAGCCCGCGGAGATCGTCAGCGGGCCGAAGGTCATGAAGATCATCGTCGAACCCGACGGGCCGCGATAAGCGCCCTGCGCTTTGGCCAGATAGGCGGCCAAGGCGGCGAATTGCCAACCATCCTCTTCGCTCGCGCGGATGTGGCGCGTCGTAAAGGCCTCCAGCCCATGGTCCATACCGAATGCGCGGACCAGCGCGGCGTCGGAACGAAGCGCTTCGGGAACCGACGGGTGATCCCAGCCCCAAAGCCAGGTGCCATCCTCCGTGTTCAGCGTCCCGACCACCTGCACCGGCGCCACGACCTTCCAGCCCCGGTCGTTGGTGAACGTAATCGTCCCGGCTTCAAGATCGGCATCCCAGCTTGCGGTTCCGAGCCGCCACGTCGCGTCATGCGCATTGGTAAGCGCGCTCAGATAATGAAGCGCTGCGTCCAGCGAACGGTCGGGTTCGTCCAGCGGCAGGTCGCCGTCATCCAGGTCGCTCTCGCTAAGGTGAATGGGTGCGATCCGGTCCGGCGGGGCCGCTTCGCCGCCTTCGTCCTTGCTCCCCAGCATGTCGCGCAGTTTCCGAAACATATCGCCCTCCTTCTTCCCGCATTAGAGGGGTTTGCGGCTGGCGGAAATCCGGAAAATCAGCCGCTCCTGGCGAGTGCATAGTCCTGCGTGCCGTGGGTAATGACAATATCGTCCGGAAGGATGTCGGCGATCGGGATCGGCGGCAGCGCCGCGTTCGCGGCATAGAGCGGTGCGAAGTCGGTGTTGACCGTCGTTTCCAGAAGCTGGTCCAGGCTGTCGATCACGAAATAATTCTGCTGGAAATCGTCGATCCGATAATCGGTGCGCATCACGCGCGCGAGATCGAAGCCGATACGGTTGGGACTGTCCGAATCGAGCGCGAAGACGCTCTCGGCGTAGGACGAGACGATCCCCGCGCCATAGATGCGCAGGCCCCCGCCCTCGCGGATCAGCCCAAATTCGACCGTGTACCAATAGAGCCGCGCGAGCTGCTTGAGCGCGTCGAACTGCAGGCTCCGAAGCCCGCCTTCGCCATAAGCGACCATATAATCCGCGAATATCGGGTCGGCGAGCATCGGGACATGGCCGAACACGTCGTGAAAGACGTCGGGTTCCTGCAGATAGTCGAGCTGCTGCGGCGTGCGGATGAAATTGCCGTTGAGCTCGCGATAATCGGGGATTCCCGGCTTTTCGAGCTTGAGCACGTCGATCCCGCGCAGAAAGGCGTCGGCGGCGCGTCCCGGCAGCATCTCGGACTGGCGCGCGAACAGCCGGTCCCACATCGCATGCTCGTCGGCGGTAAAGGCGTCCCAATCCTGCGAGATCGTCCAATCCGCCGCAGCGCCCGGCGGCGGCGTGTCGTGGACGTGCGTAAACTGGCTTTCCATGCGTGCAATCTACCATCAATATGGTTTCAAGTGAAACTTTATTTGCCGACCTCGACGATTTGCGTCGCCAGCCGGTCGACCTCGGCCCGATCGTGACTGACATAGAGGATCGGCACTTTCAGCTCGTCGCGTATCCGTTCGATCACCGTCATGATGTCGTCGCGCCGCGCCGCGTCGAGCGACGACAGCGGTTCGTCCATCAACAGGATTTGCGGCGCCGCGAGCAAGGCCCGGCCGATCGCGACCCGCTGCGCCTCACCGCCCGACAGGCTTTGCGGCCAGCGACCGAGCAAATGGCCGATGCCCAGGAAATCGGCGGCCTCGTCCAGCGTCATCCAGCGATTAGCCGGATCGGCCAGACGCCAGCCATAGAGGAGATTGGCCTTCACGCGCCGATGCGGAAAGAGGCGTCCGTCCTGAAAGACATAGCCGACGCGCCGCGCCTCGGGCGGCAGGTCGGTGGCGCCGTCGAACAATGTCCGTCCGCCGATACGGATATGCCCGCGATCGGGGCGCAGCAGCCCGGCGACCATGTTGAGCAGGCTGGTCTTGCCGACCCCCGAAGGCCCGAACAGCGCGGTCAGTCCGGCTTCGGCCGTGAACTGCGCCCCGATGACGCTCGCGCCGAAGCGCCTTTCGACGTCGATATCAATCGCCATGCCGCGCCCTTTCGGCGTGGGTGCGCCGCACCAGCCATTCGGACAGGATCAGCGCACCGAGCGACAGCGCGACCGACAGCAGCGCGAGCCGGGTTACCATCGCCTCCGCTCCCGGCACCTGCAGCGCCGAATAGATGGCGAGCGGCAGCGTCTGCGTTTCGCCGGGAATGTTGGAAACGAAGGTGATCGTCGCGCCGAACTCGCCGATCGAGCGGGCGAAGCCGAGCACGAGCGCCGCCAGCACGCCGGGCAGCGCGAGCGGCAGACTGACCGTCCGGAAGGCGTGCCAGCGCCCCGCCCCCAGCGTCCGCGCCGCGCCTTCCAGCCGCCGGTCGATCCCCTCGATCGACAGGCGCATCGCGCGCACCATCAGCGGCAACGCCATGATCGCCGCGGCCAGCGCGGCGCCGGTCCAACGGAACATCAGCGTGACGCCGAGCCAGTCCTGCAGCCGGCTGCCGATCGGGCCGAGCGGGCCGAAGGCGACAAGCAGCAGCCAGCCGGTGACGACGGGTGGCAGGACGAGCGGAAGATGGACCAGCGCGTCGAGCAGCAGCCGCCCCGGAAAGCGGTAGCGCGCGAGCACCCAGGCGAGCGCGAAGGCAAGCGGCAGCGTCGCGAGCACCGCGACCCCGCCGACCTTGAGCGACAGCGCGACAATCCCCCACTCCTCGGCCGACAGCATCAGAGCGCCGTAAAGCCGTGGCGCGCGAAGATCGTGCGCGCCTGCCGCGACAGCAGGAACGCGCGGAACGCCGCCGCGTCGCCGCTGCGCGACGTCTTGAGCAGCGCCAGCGGATAACGGATCGGCGGATGGCTGGCGGCGGGAAAGGTGCCGACGACGCGCACCGCGTGCGACGCCTGCGCATCGGTGGCATAGACGATGCCGAGCGGCGCGGCGCCGCGTTCGACGAG
>LULO01000295.1_pt1 | contig 14313 bp, 28 predicted proteins | sample 728121 | NCBI WGS metagenome assembly LULO01 (sample SAMN03860287, study PRJNA289734) | marine metagenome | biome: seawater column; feature: ocean; material: water; isolation source: Red Sea water column Station 149 - depth 50m | place: Saudi Arabia: Red Sea | collected 2011-10-15 | depth 50 m | reverse complement strand
GTACTTCTGCAAGTGTTTGTAATTTTTTTGGTCTACCTCTTCTTTTCTTTGCACCACCAACCATTGACTCAGCTAGACCTCTTTTATCTAAGTCTAACAACTTATCAGCTTTTATTGGTTTTTTAGAAGCAGTCTTAGGCATTTTGTTTGCGTTTGAGTTCTTCCTCCTCTAGATGTTGCTTGAGAAGTGCAACATATACATCCCTTTCCCAAGGCATGAGGTTTTCAATCTCAGTTAATGAATATTTATGGTACTGCATCAAGGCAAAATTCAATTTAAAATAATTTTCTAGATCCATATGAATCATGCCTACGCGAAAAAAGACGATAAACCCTCCAATACGACAGTACTCTTCTTTTTAGTTTTAGGATTAACAATATCAACAGTGTGAGATAACTTAGGCATTGTTTCAAAGAAAGATTCTATCTCTTTGAACTGTGCTGAGTTCATCTGTTCTAAGAAATTGACTACCTCTTTCTTTGTACAGTCTGCAGTAGACCAAACTTCCTCTTCATTATAGATCTTATCAATACAACTTGCTATCAGATCAAAAGATCTCTCCATATTATTCTCTTCTTTAAAATCAAAGTTACTCTTAATAAACTGATCTAAGGAAGGATACTTCATCTCCATCATTAAATCATCATCAACTTTGATTTGCTTGGTATGACCTTCATTTTCTGTGACTTTGATTTCATCAATAGCAATGGTGACAGGAACAGAGGTTTCATTATCATCAGGAGCAATAAGATTTACTTCTACATCCTCTCCAACAGATTTACCTCTAATATTAAGGAATAGATATTCAATATCAAAGGTAGGTAGATCCTCTACTTTGATTCCTTTTGTAAGGATACAATTTTTAATAACTGTCTTGATAGCAGTTGTAATTTGTTTTGTATCTTCACTCTCTAATGCAAGAACTAAAAGTTTTTCTTCTTTAACAAGAAAAGGTCTATAGTTAAGTAATTGTTTTGATGAAGGTAACTCCAACTCATATGTTGGGGTTGCTATGGTAGGTAATGGCATTTCAACTCAAAATTATCAGTATTATATATATGCAACTTTTAGAAACCTATAAAATCTCCTATGGCACTAAACAGTCCACTATTTAAGGATGCATAAGGATTCAAGTTAACATTCTTTCTTTCTCTTACATATCTCATATATGAGAATGAAACATTGACTCTTAACACATCACTAGGACCATATGATACTGGTGTTGATGTAACACTTGAAGGAAAAGCACCTACAAAAGTATATTGTAATTGTTTTGGGGGGTCAATAACACTTTGTACTATATCAGCAAAATCATCAGGATATGAAACATCCTTTTCAAATTTAGAAAGAAATATTTCAGTTCTATATTGCTCTGGATATGTCATTCTATAATTAACATGTCTACTTTTATATGCCTGTCTACTTCCAGTTATACCAACACCTGATATAAAATCAAGCCAACCATCTAACATTTCAATTACATTATAACTACGATCCACCATAAAACTTAGATCTAAAGTTCCATCATACATTCTACGATATGCCATTCTTTCAGTAACACCTGCATAGTCATTAGTAGGTTCATGAGTTGCAAATGATGAACCAGGTAAAACAGCAGAATCACAAAGCAACTCTATATTTTCACCAGCACGATTGTAATCTAACTCTCTACCAGTCTCTTTTAACAACTGAAATAAACCTGTTGGAGGTTGAATTTTAAGTTGATAAACAGAAGTTTGAGCAAGATTAGTTATCCTAGTCTTTAGTTCTGAGGTTTTATAGGGTCTTGGTCTTATATTTGCCACTATAAATAATTGTAATTACATTACTATGTAGGTGAAATGGGACGTAGTCGTAAAAGCATCTTTATACCTAAGAACCCTAAAAAATATGTTGGAAATGCATCCAATATAATTTGTAGGAGTAGTTGGGAGAGAGTATTCTGTGAAAGATGTGATACAAATGACAATATTGTTACTTGGGCATCTGAGGAATTTTCAATTCCATATGTTTCTCCCCTAGATAATAAGCGACATAGATATTATCCAGATTTCTTAATTAAAGTTAAGGAACCAGATGGTAAATTTAAAAAATATGTCATTGAGATCAAGCCTAGGAAACAAACTGTTAAACCTAAAATGAAAACTGACTCTAGGAAAAGACCTAGAATGACTAATTCATATGTTAAAGAATTAAATAATTATGCTGTAAATGTGGCAAAGTGGAATGCAGCAATTGAATTTTGTAAAGATAATAGTTTAGAGTTTCAAATTATAACAGAGGATAACCTCTATGGAAACAGTCAATAGATTAGAAAATCTAGTTAGTGACATCATTGATATGGGTGATTCAGATGATATGATGCTTGCTATTACTGAAGTTCTAACTGATACTGAAATCATTCCAGATGTAGGAAAGTATTATACTTTCATATATTCACCTAAAACACCTCGTATTAGATATGATCAATTTCCTTTAATTGCCTGTGTTGCTGTTTTTCAATGGGGTTTCAGAGGTATTAATTATCATTGGGGTGGTGAATTTAGAAATTATACATGGAATGAGGTAGTAGGATTCCTACATGTTGCTTATCCATTAGAGATGAATGACTTGCGTTCTATTCCTTATCAAAATTTTAAGATAAATATCTAACATGGGATTACAGGCACAAGACACCTTAGGATGGACAGTTCAAGATGACCCTAATCAATATAGGGGTGATTTTAATATCAAGAAAAAAGTTGGAACTGTTAATTCTAATATAACTGCAATAGTTGTAACTAACAAAGCAAATGGGCAACACTCTGTCTATGAAGACAATGGTGCTCTAGAAGGTCTTGGAACGGAATTGTATAGTTATAATCCTGATGGAAATCAAGTTACTATAAAATCAAAGGATGACTTTGATGCTGCTTTTACTGGCATCAATGCTAATCAATTTGACACTGTGCTTAAGAACACAAAAAAAGCAACTCTTGCTTTAGCAAAAAATGCAGTGCAAACTAATGATCCTCAATCAAGAGCAGATCTTACTAGATTAGTGAACACAATAGGTTTTAAATCATTAGGTGCAAATGAAGAGGAATTAGATGCTAATGAAACAAATGCAAGTTTACAGTCTACATTAACTGAAACAACAAATAGACCTAATGCTCTTTTAACTTCTTTTGCTGTAGGTGGAAGAAGAGAAACACTTAGATATCCTCGTCAAAGTTTAGAAGAATATGGTTATGATTACATTTCAATCACTGCATTTGATTATGTTCCCAGTGGTCTTGAAACTGGAAAAAAATTAAAAACAGGATTTAGAGGAGGCAATAAAAGATTTAAAGACCCAAGTGAAACAATTCAACTCCCAATGCAACCACAACTATCAGAATCAACATCAGTCAATTGGGGTAATGGTCAATTAAATGCTATTCAAGCAAATCTTGCTAGACTAGTGGGAAATTCTGCAGATGCACTTTCAAGTGGAAATATAGGAGCTGCTGGAGCTGCTGTAGGTGAAAGTTTTAATGATATGATGGCAATGGCTAAAGATCCAAGAACTAAAGCAGCAGTAAAAGCATATTTTGCAGGTCAAGCAGTTGGTGTAAATAATTTAGCATCTCGTCAAGAAGGTCAAGTTATTAACCCTAATTTAGAATTATTATTCACTGGTCCTAATTTAAGACAATTCAACTTTAATTTTACTCTCACTCCCAGAGATCCTGAAGAGGCAAGAATAGTTCGTAGAATAATTAGAGCAATGAAAAGAAATATGACACCTCAAAGATCTCCAACAGCATTATTCTTATTAACTCCTAGAGTTTTTGAATTAGAATATATATTTGGTGACACTAATAGAGAGCATCCATTTTTAAATAAATTTATACCATGTGCTTGCACTAACTTCACAGTAAACTATACACCAGATGGATCTTATATGACATATAGAGGTGAACCATCTATGACCTCATATCAATTATCAATGTCATTTGGTGAGATTGAACCAATCTACTCAGATGAATATGGTGGTAGAGGTAGATTTGATGATGATCAAACTATGGGATTCTAACAATGGCAAAAAAATACTTTAGATACATACCAGATTTTGACTATGTTAGTCGTCTCCCCAAGGCACAAAACATATCAGATTATATTAGGGTAAAAAATCTATTCAAAAGAACTAAAATAGCAGAGGAAATATTCAGTGATTTGACCTTTTTTACAAAGTATCAAATTATAACTGATGAAAGACCTGATAATGTAGCATTCAAAGTTTATGGTGACTCTAATCTAGATTGGATGGTATTGCTTGCAAATAATATTATTAATGTACAACAGGAGTGGCCACTAGAACATCAATCATACTATAATTACTTAATTAATAAGTATGGTTCAGATGCAGCACTCCAAAATGTTCATCATTATGAGACAAGAGAAATAAAAAATTCTGTTGGAAAGATAATTGTTCCAGAAGGTCTAGAAGTTGCATCTGACTTCTCTATTACTTTCTTTGATACTGGTTTAGGAGTTCAACAAACTGTTAGTACAGAGATAGTCACTGAAATTACTAATGAAGTTTATGAAAATAGAATAAATGATGACAAGAGAAATATAAACATAATCAAACCTAGATTTATTGGATTAGTTATAGAAGAAATAGAGAAAGCAATGAAATATCCAAAAGGAAGCACTCAGTATGTTTCTAAGAGAGTTGTCAAAGGCGAAAACATAAGAATATACGAATAAAAAAAAAGTAATAGGCACAAAAAAATACTGGGAATTTTTTTCCCAGTATTTTGGAATTAAAAAGTCAATTTTGTTTTGACCTAATTAACTTTCTGCTAACTTAGCAAAGTAACTTAGTGGATCCTCTTCCTCTTCAGAAGAAGGTGCATTCACAGGTTCAACTGCTTTGCTTTCTTGATAAGAAGTTTCTAATTTCTTAAGAACTTCTTCTTCAGTTACTTTCTGTGTCTCTTGAGCAGCATAGTTATCATACTCAGTTTCTTGAGCTACTTGTAACTTTGCCTTTGCTCCTAAAACATAATCTAAACGAGTCTTTAACTCATCATATGTTTTAAACTGATCATTTGCAGTAAATGCAGTTAAAGAAAATTCTTTCTTCCATACTGCTTCTAGTGCATCATCATCTTCCAATAATGGATTAGGAGAGTCAAATTCTGACTTATCATAATTCCAGAAACCATCCTTTTTAACAATCTTCAATTTGAAGTTTGCACCTGCCCATAGATCAAATGGGTTGATTGGTGTCTCATCTTCAAACTCAGGTTGCATTACATCCATGATCTTATCAAAGATCTTCTTACCATACTTGTAAAGAAATACTCTACCCTCATTCTGAGGATTAGAAGGATCTTTAACAACATAGATGTTGCTATAGTAAGATAACTTACGCTTCTGTTTTCTTACAGTATCTTTGTCTGTATCATTACCACTATTCCATAGTGTTCTGTTAAGATCACCAACAGGATCTTTTTGTCCTATTGTGGTAAGTGAGTTCTCAATATACCATCCACCTGGTCCTTGGAATGCATGAGAAAATAGTTTCACCCATGGAAGTTCTTCTCCATCTGGTGCTGGCAGAAATCTGACAACAGCATATCCATTGCCACTCTTATCAACCTCTGGTTTCCAGAGACGATCATCTACATTTCCACCACCTGCATTGTTCATTTTCTCTACTTCTTTAACTAGTCTATTAGTTAGAGAACCCAAAGAACTCTGCTTTTTAAGGTCTTTAAAACCCATTTTGTTTACCTCGTATTTGTTGTATTTGGCTTGTTTGTACTCAGTTATTATAATGTAAATTTACAACTTGTCAAGTTGCTTTTTCATTTCACCAATTGCCTCTGACATTTGTGAAAACATCAATGACAAATCACCATCCTTTTTAAATCCAAACATTTCAGCACTGTCCATAACAGTTTTCCTCATCTCCTTTGCCTTAGGGTCATCAGAGAGACTCAATCTCTTATAGAAGATCTGTTGTTTTTCTAATAATTCTTCAAGAATTTCAATATGATGAAGTTTATCTTCTCTGTTCATATTAGGAAAATTAAAAACATTTCCATAGACTTGCTTTTGCAAAGCCTCAATGACTTTCATTTCCTCTCTAACAATTTCAGAGTCTAAAAACTTCATTGTGAAACAATCTCTTTTAGAATTTTTTTATAACGGAATACATCTATATTTAGGAAAGGAGTGTACTTCCTTATCTTCATACTCACCATTCCCCATACAGGATCATGCTCTGAAATTTGTTTATCAAAGTTAGTTCTGTATCCTAGTATTCTATCATATATTACCATACTTTCCAAACTTGTGTCACCCCTCAAATAACTTTTTAATATTGGTGGGTGTCCTTTAGAACAATCAAATACATCATCTACTTTTTGATTATCAAACAACTTATGTGCTTCCTCTGTAAATGTATATGCTAATGATTGTATTCTCTTTTTCCAAGATGTATATGTCTTCTCTCCATTCTTAATTATGTTTGGCATATAAACAGTAGAGGGATCTTCATCAGTGGCAAAATTAGCAATGAAAAAATCTTGTATCTCCTGATCATTATACTGTCTAGACATTCTTTCAAAGAACATTCTATCTCTTCTTTTATAGAATCCCTGTACAGTTAATTTAGATAATTTATTTCCATATCTTGCATAGTCATACTTATCTCTTATGAAGTGTGACTTCATACCTATAAATGTTTTGTAGGTTTCAAAGGGGTTCACTTTCAGCATCATCCATCAATTCAAGTTCTTCAACCTGTTCTGCAGTAACCTCATGATCAGCAATACGATACCAATGTTGTGGTATTCCTAAAGCATCAGGTCTTTCACCTAAGTATTCAAACTCCTCACATTGGTTCTCACGTAACCATGCTTGAAGTCTGTAGTGCATTAATTCAGATTTAGTTGGCATTATAAAGGAAGTTTAGCATGTGATGTTCTTTTAAGCAAATTTAATTCCATTGCTTCACCTTTTAATTTTTCTTTCAAAGGTTTAGTAATTAATTTAGGGACAGATTCCACATCAATATTATTCTGTTCACAAAAATGTACAATGGCATCAACATAACTCATACCATCTTTTTCATGAGCAAGAGTTTCAATTGCTTCAGTGAATCTTTTAGCACAATAGAATTTATTTTCTATTAACTTCTCTAAATTTTTTCCATCAGCTTTTGCCATATTCTTGTAATTTGAAAGTAACAAACTCTCTAATGTATTCAGAGAGTAATTTGATATATTTCTTTTTATTGTACTCTTCATAAACTACACATTCTCCATTTTCACAAGACATTAAGATTACAAATTTTTTCACTGGTATATTTGTTAACTCATACAACATACAAGCATATGCAGCACACTGAACAAAGTAATGATCAATCCACTTGCGTGGTTTTGGTTTCTTAGAAGATTTAAAGTCAATGATGGCAAGTTCACCATTATACTCAGCAATACAATCAACAGTTCCTGCAATACCTAACTGCAAACTGTACATTGATTTCTCTAGAGCATGAATATTATCAATCAAATCTAACTTTGGTTTTGATTGTTTGAATAAAAATTCTGATAGAGGTTGAACCTCTGGTAGATTTTCATTCTTAAGATAATACTCAGTAAGAGTATGCATATCTGTACCACGACTTGTAGCAGCCTTGGTTACTTTATCTGCCTGTTCATTTCCAACTCTTGCTCTCCATTCACGAAAGATTTCTCTGTTGATCCAACTAGTGATAGATGTAATTGAAACTAGTTTTGCATTGCCAGGAACATCATAGTATCTGACACCATCAATAGTTTCTTTGTTTAAAGAAGGAAGATCTATATTTACATGATTAAACATTAAAGTTCTATTCCAAGTTCAAGTTTAGAAATGATATACTCTTTGACTAGACCACTTCTGCAGATATCATCTGCACCAAACTCTATTATATCAAAAGATGGCATATTACGCAAGATGCGTAAGAAGTCCACAATACCATTCCTCTCATTCTGTTTCACTAAGTCTGTTTGAGTTGCATCTCCACAGAACATAATTTTAGAATCTTGTCCTATTCTTGTAATCATAGAATCTAATTCATGGAAGTTTAGATTCTGAAATTCATCTACAATTATTATTGCTCTATCAAAAGTAGTTCCTCTGATAAAAGATGTACTCCAAAAATCAATGGTATCTTGTGCTTTCAAGTTTCCATACAACATATCAAATGATGCATCATCTGGCATCTGGAACATATACTTAACCATATGTTTATATGGTATTTGATAAAGATATGATTTATCATCATGATCACCAGGCAAAAATCCTATCTCACGAGTTGCAACTAAAGATCTAACAATGTAGATCTTTTCATATGGACTCTTGGGATCAAGAACATCCATCAATGCATTATATAAAGTAATGAAAGTCTTACCTGTGCCTGCACAACCGTAAGCAACTAAGTTCTTATCCTCTTTGTAAGAGTCAAAGAATACTCGCTGATTATCAGTAAGAGGTTCAATCTTTTTTATGTAATCAAGATTGATTGGTTTCTTCCTTTTCATTTGCTTATTGCTCATTCCAAAAGGAACGGGATTAGTGCCAATACCTGCAGAAGGTTTTTTTCTTGCCATACTTAGAAACTATAATCACGATTTTTACGAACATTAGCACCAGGTTGTTTGGATGCTCTATCTAATACTTCATTCCATCCACTGGATGCTGCTTCTCCAGTCCACTTAAACTCACGTGATGCGGTGGCACAACCCTTTGACCAGTCTTTATCCCAGTCTGGGTTTTCTTTTTTCCAATCATCATATGCTTTCATAGTCATAGAGAGTTCTTTTTCCTCTCCAGTCACTTTATTTTTCACAGGATAAGTAGGCATAATTGTTCAACAATGTTAGTATTTAGCTCCACTCCAGAGCTTCAGCAATGGTAGGGAAAGTATCTATGAAAATAGATTTGCATGCATTAGCAATATCCATATGTTCTTTTTGAGTTCCATTTGCTGATCTTAAGTTAATATAATGAATCCAAGAACGAGCAGAACCTGTCATATAGATTCTTGTTGGTGTGCATAGTGGTAGAACCATTCTAGCACACTCTTTTGCAATTCCCTCTTCAATCATTTGATTATACAATGATTGTGCAGAACTGAAAAGGGTTATCATTTGTGCTTCTAATTTTTGCCTAACAAAAGGATCTACATCATCAATTGAATTCTGCCTGTTCTTTGTGTCCTGTCTTCTTAAATCTGGTAATTCAATCTTCCCAAGTTCATTACTCTGTGCATATCTTTGAGAGAACTCTTGAAAGGTAAATGATCTATGTCTTAATATCTGTGCTGCAATTGCACGTGTTGTCTCAATCTCAAGGGTCATTGAGGATTGCTCAAATACAGACCAATGATTATGCTTAATACAATACTTCAATAATCCAGCATAGTTAGGATTATCTTGATTATCTGGATTGGAAACTCTGGCAATATGTGCCATTGTTTTTTCAGCATCAGGTGTTACTGATATTAACTTCACTGATTTTTCTTTCATCTTGTTGTTTTTTAATTAATTTAGCATAGATTACATCTTCCCTAGTGTATAAATTAGGGTTCTTCTTAGCTAACTTGATTAATCTCTTTGCTGATTTTCTGACTCCCATTTGAAAAATATGCCTTAAAATAGTCTACTACACCATTGGACGTTTTGTACTTATGAGTCCATTCTTCTGCGCACTCATAAATGTCCCTGAGTGAGTATTTAGACTCAGTGGTTATTTCATACTTCTTCAACAGGATTGAGAGGCACTGTTGTCTTAACTTCAATTGTTCTTCTGAATATTTTTCTTCAGTCTGCATAACCATCATCATCTCCTTCAAAAATTTCTTCATAATCAGTTAGAGGTGCTTGTGCTGCTGCAACATAAGAACTTGTATCTGAATAAACCTCTGACTCAAGTTCATTGAGTATGTTTTTTAGGTCAAACAATAAAACCTTTAGCTTACCCTTGTCCATGGCTTTATTTTTATTTATCACTATAGCATAAAAAAAGGAGGGTAACAACCCTCCCTTTATTCTAACTAAGCACCAACCTTACTTGTGTGCTTTATACCTCTGTAAGTAAGTTGTGATGCTGACTGTACAGAATCTTTTCTGTCATTGGTGTCATACTTAACACCTCTGTAAGTGACTTGTGCCATTGGTTTTCTCCTAAAGTAATTGGATGTTGTGAATATCCGTTCCTTCAGTCGGCATTTGCGTCCCCAAGGGGATGAACGAACCCGTTCCGTGTCGGCTTACTTGCGTCCAATAATAAAGGTTTCACATTGTTCATCTGGTACTTTCACTCTGAAGTAATCTATAAGATACTCCTTTGCATCAGTATTGAGAGATTGATCACTCAGTATCTCAATCCTATTTTGATTCCACTCTGCACATGTCATTTCCCAATGAAAACTATTATGTTCAGATAGGAGCAGTGCCAGTAATGCTAAACCTTGCATTGGATGAACGATGTGTTTATACTAACACATTTATACTATATATGCAAGTTTTTTTGTAACTTGTGTTACAATTTTATTTTATTTTAAGGGTTTACCATACTTATCAAGTAATCCAAGCTTTCTTACTTGACCTAGATTGGATTTAGATGCTTTTTTTATCTTTTTATACTGTTTAATTAACTTATCTACCTCATCTTGGTCTATGTCAGCAGTTAATTTACCATCAAACCCATGTCCTTTTTGCTGAATATAATCATTTATCCCATTCTGGATCTCACCCTCAATGATATCATTTATTTGTTTTCTGATATCATCCTTCATTATCTACTACCCCATACAATATCTGGAAATGCTGCATCTACAACACCCTTTGTAATCTTAGGATACTGTCTCTCTAAATTACCATCTTTAACTAGAGTTAATATGTCTGCTTCCTGTGGATGCAATCCCTCTAGCATTTGAATGAACATAGTCTCTCTACGAATTGAAGATAAACTATCATTACCACCTTTTACAAAATGATATAGGTTAGCATATTCTTTTCTAAGTGATGTGTGGTCTGTTCCTACAGGAACTTCATTTCTTTCATAAGGAACCACTCCCTCTGGAAGTAATGATACTGCAGCCTCATCAAAGTTCCAAATCAATATAGACACTAATCCAGGATATCTATACTGTTGTAATACCTCAACTCTTTTAGCAACTGTTTTCTGCTTGTTAGCTAGTTCAAGTACCTCAAACAGAAAAGGATTAGGAGGTAATTTAGTGCTTGCTGTAATGGTAGCCTTCTTTGGAACTTTTGGAGTTACTTTTGTTGGTGCACCTGAGTCTAAAGATGCTGATGTTGTAGCCATATCAATTCTAATGTTATATTCAGTTTAGTTTATTTAGAGGTAAAAGTCAACTGTCTTCTTGACTATCCTCAGGAGTGTTTTCAAATCTGAAAGCAACTATCTCATCTGCTATGAGATTACCATTTTCATCATACATTTCTGGATGTGATGGATACTGAGAATATTGTGTCTTCTCCATAGTATATGTCCTTGCTGTCCATCCAATAACTCCACCCACAAGAAGGGATAAAAGTGATACTACAGTTGATATAGTTAAAGTTACTATCAGTGTTTCCATGAAATTTTCCTCTAAGTAGATTTGGTTTTCTTTAAATCCAAATGAAACTCAAAGTAAAAATGAATCTCCCTATTTAAGAAAGCTATCATGTTTCCCCATTTCACTTGGAAAGTCTTGGGTTCTGGTAGTTTCCTCCTCTTATTTCTAAGCAGTAATTCAACTCCTCTGTTAATCTGAGGAGCATCATCACCTTTGGTTTTATTTAGAGGATTTTCTTTTCCTTCCTGGTCTTTTGTCATAACTATACTTTAATGCATCATCTAATATTTTGGTAAGGTAGGTTCTGATCTTTCTTGCTTGTGGTTTGGGAATGTGACCATATGCTTCCTTTAGAACTACATCTCCACCTTTGATATATCCACTCAGTTCTTGAATGGATTGACGAAGTTCATCAGCAGTTGAACTTTTAATGAATTCATCTGCCTCTCTCTTCACTGCTTTCTTGCCCTCTAGAAGAGCATAAAAGTTCAAGAGATACTTTCCTTCAAAAGCATACTCCATTGCCCTCTCTACAAGGTCATAGATGTCATCTGCTGCCAAGGAGCTGATTCTCCTTGAGGTACTTGACCGTCTCTGTGCAACCACCTAATTTTTCTCCATCTAATACAACTTGAGGAAAAGTTGACCCTCTTCCAAATTCTTCATAAAAACCTTTTCTGTCAAAGTCTTTGTTAAGTTTATATTCAACATAGTTGAATTGTGCCAAGTCTAGCACTCTAAGTACTTGACTGCAATAAGGACATCCATCCTTGGAATAAACTGTAAAGTTCATGCTTGTTTTGATTTGTTACGAATGATGATTCTATCATTTTCATAATCAGCTACAAATTCTAATGCATCTGTAGTATCCCACATTAACTCTTCATACAATGAGTTTAATGTCTGCATGTCTTGATACAAGTCAGTTGGCTTGTCCATAGTTTTATTTTTATATAGGAATAAAAAAAAGAGACCCCCTAAGGGATCTCTTTAACATAACACAAAGTAAAATTAATTACAACGCATTTCCTCTAGGTAAGACTTCCTCTGGGAACACAAAGTTCTCATGAGGTTGGTCTACTGAAGACATCCATGCTCTCATACCTTCATTTAAAAGAATGTTCTTTGTATAGAAAGTTTCAAACTCTGGGTCTTCTGCTGCCCTTATCTCTTGAGATACAAAGTCATATGCTCTTAAGTTAAGTGCAAGACCTACAATACCTATTGATGATGTCCACATACCCATGACAGGTACAAACAACATTAGGAAATGTAAAAATCTTTTGTTAGAGAAAGCAATACCAAATATCTGTGACCAGAATCTGTTTGCTGTAATCATACTGTATGTTTCCTCCTCCTGTGTGGGGTCAAATGCTCTAAAGGTTGTAGAGTACTTGTTTCCCTCTGAGTAGGTGCTTGTGTCCTCATACAAGGTGTTCTGAACAGTTGCTCCATGAATAGCACAGAGTAATGCTCCACCTAGTATACCTGCTACACCCATCATGTGAAATGGGTTAAGAGTTATATTGTGGAAACCTTGAATGAAGAGAATATATCTGAAGATTGCTGCTACACCAAATGAAGGTGCAAAGAACCAACTATGCTGACCTAATGGATAGATCAAGAAGATGCTAGTGAAGACTGCAATAACAGCAGAGAAAGCAAGAGCATTGTATGGTCTAATGCCAACAAGACCTGCAATTTCAAACTGTCTTAACATGAATCCTATAAGACCAAATGCACCATGAAATGCAACGAAGTTCCAGAGTCCACCAAGTTGAAACCAACGGATGAGACTTCCTTGTGCTTCAGGTCCCCATAGGAATAATAAACTGTGACCCATTGCATCACCAGGTGTGGATACTGCTGCTGTTAAAAAGTTTGCTCCTTCAAGATATGAAGATGCAATACCATGAGTATACCAACTTGTAACAAATGTAGTTCCTAAGAACCAACCACCAATTGCAAGGTATGCACATGGTAAGAGAAGCAGTCCAGACCATCCTATGAATACAAATCTGTCACGTTTCAACCAGTCATCTAATACATCAAACCAACCTAATGTTGGTTGTTGTCTTAAGGTAGATGCTACCATAATTCTCCTATGAAAAAGGGGTCATAAAGACCCCTAGTTTATCTTTTGATTAAGTTATTAACCAATTGAAGGTGCTGTTAAAGCAACCTGTGAAGACTCAGCAGATGCTAGGTCTAGTGGGAAGTTGTGTGCATTTCTCTCATGCATAACTTCCATTCCTAAGTTTGCTCTGTTAAGAACATCTCCCCATGTTGGAACAATCTTACCATTAGCGTCTACTACAGACTGGTTGAAGTTGAATCCATTAAGGTTGAATGCCATTGTACAGATACCCATTGAGGTTAACCATACACATACAACAGGAAAAACTGCTAGGAAGAAGTGAAGACTTCTTGAGTTGTTGAAAGAAGCATACTGGAAGATAAGTCTACCAAAGTAACCATGAGCAGCTACAATGTTGTATGTTTCTTCTTCTTGTCCAAACTTATAGCCATAGTTTTGACTCTCGTTCTCTGTTGTCTCTCTGATTAGAGAAGATGTAACAAGTGAACCGTGCATTGCACTGAAGAGACTACCACCGAACATACCAGCAACACCAGCCATATGGAATGGGTGCATTAGTATGTTGTGTTCTGCTTGGAACACGAACATGAAGTTGAACGTACC
>LULO01000848.1_pt1 | contig 14327 bp, 11 predicted proteins | sample 728121 | NCBI WGS metagenome assembly LULO01 (sample SAMN03860287, study PRJNA289734) | marine metagenome | biome: seawater column; feature: ocean; material: water; isolation source: Red Sea water column Station 149 - depth 50m | place: Saudi Arabia: Red Sea | collected 2011-10-15 | depth 50 m | reverse complement strand
TTGTAAGTGTTTTGGACGATGGGAGAGTAGATATTGAAGTTTCGGGCCCTCATATTAATATTAAATCTGAAAAAGGAGTTTCTTTCGATATTTCGACTGTACCTTTTCAAGATTATCCTGAAGTACCTGAAAACAAGCATGATAATTTATTTTGTATTGAAACATCAAGTTTGAAAGATATTATTTCTTCATTGATGTATGCAATTAATAGTGAACCAACTAAGCCGGCTTTAAATGGAGCTTGTTTTAATTTTTTGGAAAGCACTGTAGATTTTATTGCAACAGACGGCCATCGTCTCGTTAAAATTTCTAAGCAGAATACAACTAATATAAATGGATCTTTTATTATACCTAAAAAGTTTTTATCAATATTGAGTACTTTTTTAGAGGGACAGTCAGAGACAAACTTGATAATAAGTGGAAATTATATTTTTACTAATAGCAATAAGGATGTTTTTTATTCTAAAATAATTGATGAAAAATATCCTAATTATAATGCAGTAATTCCGGAGGAAAATCCTTTAACACTTATTGCTAATAAAACAGAAATGTTAAATAATATAAAAGCAGCTTCTATTGCTACTAATAAAAATACCAATCAGATATCACTACATTTAACTAAAGGTAAAGTATATTTTAAGAGTGTTAATCAACCAGAGAGTAAAACTGTTCATGCTCCTTTAAAATCTGCAAAATATGCAGGAGAAGAAGTATCAATTGGTTTTAATGCTGTTTATTTAAAAGAAGCAGTTTCAAAATATCCAAACGAAGAAATTGTTTTTTCTTTTAAAGATTCTTTGTCTGCTACACTTTTTTTACCTAATGTAGAAGATCAAAAAACAACTATTCTATTAATGCCAGTGAGGATAAATGAGTAATAATTACGGTGCAGATAAAATATCCGTCTTAAAAGGATTAGAAGCAGTTAGAAAAAGACCTGCTATGTATATTGGTGATGTTGGTAAAAGAGGATATCATCATCTGGTTAGCGAGGTTGTTGATAATAGTATTGATGAGGCACTGGCTGGTTTTTGTAGTTCTATAATTGTAACAATAAAAAATGATGGTTTTATTTCTATTGAAGATAATGGGAGAGGTATTCCTGTAGAAATTCATAAAACAGAAGGAAAACCAGCACTAGAAGTAGTAATGACTGTCTTGCACGCTGGCGGTAAGTTTGATAAAAACACTTATAAGGTTTCTGGTGGATTACACGGTGTTGGTGTATCAGTGGTAAATGCGCTTTCAGAAAGTTTAATTGCTGAAGTTCATAGAGATGGTTTTCATTATAAACAGGAATATAAAATAGGACAACCTACAACTGAAGTAGAAAAAATAGGTAAAAGCGATAAAACAGGAACTATTGTGTCATTTAAACCAGATGAAACCGTTTTTTCACACAAAGGTTTTGAAGAAGAGGTCATAAAAGGAAGACTTAAAGAATTAGCATATTTAAATAAAAACCTATCAATAAAATTAATTAATGAACCCGAAGAAACAGAAACAGAATATTGTTTTCCAGGAGGTTTATCAGATTTTGTTAAATATTTAGATGGTAATGAAGATCTAATTCATGATGAGGTTATTGTGGTAAGTAAGGAAGATATAGAAGTTCCTGTGGATTTAGCTCTTAGATATAGCACAAACTATAATAGTAATATTTTTTCTTTTGTAAATAATATTAATACAATAGAGGGCGGTACTCACTTGTCTGGCTTTAGATCAGCGCTTACTAGAGCATTAAATAGTTATGCTAACAAAAATGATTTAATTAAAACAAAAAAGAACGAAAAATTTTCGCTGTCTGGAGATGATTTTAGAGAGGGTTTAACTGTCGTTATTTCTGTTAAGGTTCAAGAACCACAATTTGAAGGACAAACAAAAACTAAACTGGGTAATGGGGAGGTAAAGGGATTAGTAGACAATGTTGTCTATGATGGAATACAAGCTTTCTTAGAACAAAATCCAAAAGTAGGAAAAAGAATTATTGAAAAAGCAGCAGAAGCTGCAAGAGCAAGAATAGCTGCCAAAAAAGCAAGAGAATTAGTAAGAAAAAAATCAGGATTAGGATCAACAACTCTTCCAGGAAAATTAGCAGATTGTTCAAACAAAGATCCTATGCAGTGTGAGTTGTTTCTTGTTGAGGGGGATTCTGCTGGAGGTACAGCTAAACAGGGAAGAGATAGAAGAACTCAAGCTATTTTACCCTTACGTGGAAAGGTAATTAATTCAGAAAAAGCAAGAGAAGATAAACTTTTAGCTAATAATGAAATTCAGTCTATGATAACAGCTCTAGGGTGTGGTTTTGGAGAAGACGAAGACGACCCCAATAGCTTCAACCCCGAAAAACTTAGATACCATAAAATAGTAATTATGACAGACGCAGATGTTGATGGTAGCCACATAAGAACCCTATTATTAACATTCTTTTGGAGAAAAATGAAAAGCCTTGTTCAAGGCGGATATTTGTATATGGCAATGCCCCCTCTTTATAAGTTAAAGCAAGGTAAAAAAGAAAGATATGCATATACTGATGAAGAGAGAGATAATCTTTTAAGAAGACTTGAATCTGAAAATAAAACAAAAATTGACATTCAAAGATATAAAGGTTTAGGGGAAATGAATGCAGAACAGCTCTGGGAAACAACAATGAATGCAGAGACCAGAACCTTAATTCAGGTAACTGTTGATCATATTATGGAAGAGGAAACAAACGTAAGATTTAGAGAGCTGATGGGATCAGAGGTAGAGCACAGAAGAAAGTTTATAACAGAAAGAGCAAAATTTGCGACCAACATAGATATATAAAATGGATTTAGGTAGAGATAACATATTAGACAAACAATTAGTAAAAGAGCTTGAAGAAAGCTATTTAAACTATTCAATGTCCGTCATTATGTCGAGAGCACTTCCTGACGCAAGAGATGGGCTAAAGCCAGTACATAGAAGAATTTTATTTAGTATGAGTGAAATGTCTGCTATGTGGAACAGGCCTTATAAAAAATCAGCCAGAGTGGTGGGAGAGGTTTTAGGTAAATACCACCCACACGGAGACAGCTCTATATATGATGCTCTTGTAAGAATGGCACAAGAATTTTCTATGAGACACGAACTGGTGCAGGGCCAAGGAAACTTTGGATCCGTTGATGGCGATAGAGCCGCAGCAATGAGATATACAGAGTCTAGAATGTCTAGAATTGGAAGTGAGCTTTTAAGAGATATTGAAAAAGAAACAATACCATGGACAACAAATTTTGATGAAACCTTAAAAGAACCAGCAGTTTTACCGGCTGTTTATCCAAACTTACTAGTAAATGGATCAGAGGGTATAGCCGTTGGTATGGCAACAAAAATTCCTCCACACAACCTTTCTGAGTTGGTGGGAGGTCTTGTTGAGCTGATAGATAATCCTGAATGTGAAACAAAAGATTTAATGAAGCATGTTAAAGGCCCAGACTTTCCTACCGCAGGAAAAGCGCTTGGAATTAAAGGAATTCAAGACGCATATGAAACAGGCAGAGGAAAGGTTGTTATGCAGGGAAGGGCACACGTAGAACCCTCAAACAGAGGAAGAGACTCTTTAATAATAACAGAGCTCCCATATCAAGTTAACAAAGCAAACCTAATAGAAAAAATTGCAGAGCTAGCAAGAGATAAAAAAATAGAAGGAATTGCCGAACTTAGAGACGAGTCAGACAAAGACGGAATGAGGGTGGTAATTGAAACCAAAAGAGACGCAGTGCCAGAGGTGGTATTAAATCAACTGTATAAACAAACTCAGCTTCAGGACACCTTTGGAATAATTTTACTTGCCCTGGTTGATGGAACACCAAAAGTAATGTCTTTAAAAGAGCTTTTAGAGGTGTTCATATCCTTTAGGTTAGATGTTGTTGTAAAAAGAACAGAATTTGATCTAAAAAAAGCAGAGGCTAGAGCACATATTTTAGAAGGTCTTAAAATTGCCCTAAAAAATATAGACAAGATTGTTGAAACGATTAAAAAAAGCAAAGACCCCCAAACAGCTAGAAAGTCTTTAATGGATGGTTTTGGTTTATCAGAAATACAAGCACAGGCTATTTTAGACATGAGACTTCAAAGGCTAACAGGCTTAGAAACAGATAAAATTATTAGCGAATATAAAGATGTAATACAACACATCGCAGAGCTAAAAGGTATTTTAGAAAGCGAATCAAAAAGAATGTCAATTATCAAAGAAGAGCTTTTAGAAATAAAAGAAAAGTATGGAGAAGAAAGACGAACAGAAATTATAGAAGACTTTACCAGCCTCAGTATTGAAGATATGATAGCCGAAGAGGAAATGGTTTTAACTATTACACATAATGGCTACATAAAAAGAACAAGCTTAAGCACCTATAGAAGCCAAAGAAGAGGGGGAAGAGGGGTTCAGGGAGCCTCTTCAAGAGAAGAGGATTTTGTGGAACACCTGTTTGTAGCAAACACACACAGCTACATTTTATTTTTTACAGACAAAGGAAAGTGCTATTGGGTTAAGGTTTATGATATTCCAGAAGGGGGCAGGGCGGCCAAGGGTAGAGCAATTGTTAACCTCATTGGTTGTGAGCCAGATGAAAAGGTTAGTGCATTTATAGGCGTTAAAGAGTTTAACGAAGATCATTATGTTGTGATGGCAACTGAAAGGGGCATGGTTAAAAAAACCAAGCTTTCTGCATATTCAAACCCAAGAAAAAAAGGTATATATGCTGTCGAAATCAGAGATGGAGATAAATTAATTGAGGCAAGAGTTTCAACAGGAGACAACGATATTCTTCTTGGAACAAGAAACGGGAAATCAATTAGGTTTTCAGAAGAACAAATAAGGGCAAGCGGAAGGAAAACAATGGGGGTTAAGGGAATAACACTTAGCTCAGAAGACGACAGGTTGGTTGGAATGTTGTTAATAAAAAGAGAGGGCACTGTGCTTGTTGCAACCGAAAAAGGCTTCGGAAAGAGAACTGAAATTTCACAATATCGCGCTCAAAAAAGAGGCGGTAAAGGCGTTTTAACCATGAAAACAACCGACAAGGTTGGAAAAATGGTTACCATAAAAGAGGTTGTAGACAAAGACGATCTAATGATTATAACAAATCAGGGCGTTTTAATTAGGCTTCCGGTTGCTCAAATAAGATCAATTGGGAGAGCAACTCAGGGCGTTAAACTAATTAAGCTGGGTGAAGGAACGCTTGTTTCGTCAATCACCAGAATTATGTCTGAAGAAGAAGATGAAAACAATAACACAGAACCTACAGACCCTAAAGAGTAGCTTAGAAGATAAGCCACAAATCAATATAGTTGTTGTAACTAAAACCAGATCACCAGAAGAAATTCAAGAAGCTATAGCCGCGGGAGCAACATCAATCGGCGAAAACAGGGTTCAAGAAGCAGAACAAAAGTTTTCTAAAATACAAAACATAGAAAAAACAGAAAAAAGATTAATTGGAAGACTACAATCAAATAAGGCAAAAAAAGCTGTCAAAATTTTTGATACAATAGATTCTGTAGATTCATTAAAACTCTCTCAAAAAATATCAAGGGCCGCAGAAGATTTGGGAAAAACACAAAGGGTCTTATTGCAAGTCAATAGTAGCGGAGAAAACACAAAGGCGGGATTTAGTATTAATAGCAAAAAAGAGATTTTAGAGTGTATTAATATGTCTGGCATAAGGGTTGAAGGTTTAATGACAATGGGCCCAAACACAAAAGACGCTGATATAATAGCCAGATCCTTTCAAAAAACAAAAAAACTCTTTGATGAGCTTAATGAACTTGAGAATATAAAAATGAAAACACTCTCAATGGGAATGAGTGGAGACTATCTAATAGCAGTTAGAGAAGGATCAACATCAATAAGGGTTGGAACAGCAATTTTTGGACCACGTGTTTAATGTTGGATTTAAAAAACTGGTTTAGTCCAAAACACTACAAAAGGCTTTGGAATGTAGGTCCCCCAGGTTTAATAGCCTCGCTTTTATTAATTTATTTAACGCTTAGATATGAAGCAGCGTTTAATCTTAAAAAATATGAAACAGGACACACGTGGATTGATGTTTTATTTTTTTTAATTCTTTTAGAAATGCTTTTTATTCTAATTTGGACCCTGAAAAACAGAGGAAAAAAATTATCTACAAAAGGAATATACTCTTTTATTCGTCACCCCATATATACGGTTGTTATTTTTCATATAAATATACTCACGTCTTTGTGGGTGGGTTCATATTTGCTGCTCTTTTTAGTGCCGCTACAGTATTTGTTGTGGTCTAAAATTGTTGTTAAAGAAGAAGAATACCTTGTTGGCATATTTGGGCAAGAATATATAGATTATATGTCCAACGTTTCCCGGTTCATTCCATGGAAATAGTTAAACCTTAAAGGAGAAAAAATGAAGAAACTAATTTTAATATTATTATTTATGGGAGCTGTTATGTCGCAAGAAAAATTTTATGGATTTGAGTTTGTTAAAGAGTCTGGAGGTATCAAAGAATTTACAATGACTTCAAACGATCTTACGGTTCTTATAAAGGAAGATAAAACTGCGCCTGTAGCAACGTTTATGGTTACTTACAGAGTTGGATCTGTTAACGAAGCAACGGGACACACAGGAGCAACGCACCTTTTAGAACACCTTATGTTTAAGGGTTCTAAAAATTATAGAAACGGAAAAGCAGACGTCATCCTTGATTCAATTGGCGCAAGAACAAACGCGACAACATGGACAGACAGAACAAATTATTTTGGAACCCTACCAAGTAAGCACCTGGAAACAATAATCAAAATTGAAGCCGACAGAATGAGGGGCGCTATTATTGTTGAAGAAGATAGGCAGTCAGAAATGACAGTTGTTAGAAACGAGTTTGAAAGAGGAGAAAACAGTCCCCAAAGAGTTTTAGACCAACACATTTGGTCAATGGCTTTCCAAGCACACCCATATCACCACTCCACAATTGGTTGGAAGTCAATATATTATTGGCCGAATAACGCAACAGTTTCAATAATTGGCGATGTTGACACAAAAGAAGGTTTGGCGTTGGTTAAAAAATATTTTGGGAAAATTAGAAGAAGTAAGCATGAAATACCCACAGTTTACACCACAGAGCCTGAACAAGAGGGACAAAGAAGGGTTATGCTAAACAGGGCAGGACAACAGGGGGTTGTGGGCGTTGCGTTTAAAAGTCCCTCGGTTACCGATGAAGATATGGCACCAATGATAGTTTTGGGACAAATATTGGGGTCTGGAAAAAATAGTAGGTTTTATAAACAAATAACTGATAAGGGCTTTGTGACATCAATATCTGCGTCCCCAAGCAAATTTAAATACGAGGGTCTTTTTGAAATATATGCAAGCTTGACTCCAGGGACCAAGCATGAAAAAGTTGAGAAGCTCATATTTAAAGAGTTAAAGGAGGTTAAAAATAATGGTGTAAAAGAGAAAGAATTACAAAAAGCAAAAACTAAGCTAATAACATCAAGGCTTTTTTCCCAAGACGGATCATATGCAATAGCAAGCGGTTTAAACGAGGCAATAGCTGGCGGTGACTGGACTCTCTATACAAACTATGGAGAAAAAATAAAAAAGGTTACCTTAGATGATGTTAAAAGGGTTGCAAATAAATATTTAGTTAAACAAAAAAGCACTGTGGGGTATTTTATACCAGAGGGTTCAACGGAAAATGTGGCGTTGAAAGGCGCAAGCGCACACAGACATCACAACGGACCATATTATTTTAAAAATGAAGAAGACCCAAAAGAAACAAGCGGTTTTTTTCAAAAGGGTGTAGAGTTTTCTGAACCAACAGAAGGGGTTTTCTTGTATACCCTAAAAAGAGGAAAGGGAGTTGTTACTTTAAACGGAAGCATGTTGGGTGGAGATAATTATGCAGAGCAAAAACAACAAGTACCATCCCTTGTGGTTTCAATGTTAGATCAAGGAACAATCAGCAAATCAAAATTTCAAATTAGCGATGAGCTTGAAAGCGTTGGTGCAAGGCTTGGTTTTGGCTCAGGTCCTTCGAGAGTTTCTTTTTCAGCTAAGTTTTTGTCAAAAGACACAGATAGGGTGGTTGGTTTAATGGCCGAACAGCTTCAGTCACCATCTTTCAACGAAGAAGAGTTTAAAAAGGTTAAAAAAAGAAGAGAGGCTAGCCTTAAAAGAGCAAAAGAAAGCACTTTTAGAAATGCCTTTAACGATTTTCTATTGGGTGTCTATGGAGAAGAACACCAAAACACACCAACAGATCCCGAAAAAGCAATAAAAGAATTGGACAAGATTGTTGTTGAAGACTTAAAGGATTTTCATAAAAAGAACTATGGAAGAGGGTCAATAGTTATAGTGGCCGTAGGAGATGTTTCGCACGAAAGCTTGTCAGAAAAAATAAATAAAGAATTTGGCAATTGGAAAAAATCTCCTTTGGTGGAGGCGCCTGAAAACAGAACAGGAACACCAACAAAAAAAACAAACTATATATCAATGAAAGATAAAACAAGCAGCGACCTGCTTTATGGAATAGCTTTAGATATAAATGTAGATAGCCCAGATTTTCTACCCCTTTATGTTGGAACGAGGGCCCTAGGAGGGTCTTTTACAGCAAGGCTAATGAGAAAAGTAAGAGTTGAAGATGGGTTGACATATGGGGTATACTCTTCTATTACAGGAACAACTAATAAAAGCCCCGGAGCGTGGATTGCTTACGGAACATACTCCCCAGATCTTTTGAAAAAAGGAGAAGCTTCAATGGAGGGGGTTATAAACAAGTGGGTTGATTCTGGAATAACCAAAGAAGAGCTTTCAAATATGAAGTCAACAATAGTTGGATCTACACAGGTTGGATATGACACAACTTCCGGAATTTCTACAGCAATTTTATCTTCTGTGGTAAACAGGGAGGGAGTAAAATATCTTGACGAATATTCAGAAAAAATAGAAAGCATAACACTAGAAGAGGTTAATAGGGCTATAAAAAAACATATAAAAATTAACCTTTTGTACAAGGTTGCAGCTGGATCAATAGACCAAAACGGAGACCCTTTAAGCGAAAAATAAAATGATTAAAGCAATTTTAGCCTGCGACAAAAGCGGGGGCGTAAGCAAGGAAGGGACAATACCTTGGCCGAAAAACACAAAAGACCTTAGCTGGTTTAAAAAAAACACCACAAATAATGTGGTTGTAATGGGCTCAAAAACATGGATAGATCCATTAATGCCATGGCCCCTCCCAAACAGAATAAATGTTTTGGCAACATCAAAAGAACGAGAGCACCCGGGGGCAGATAAATATATTTGTGGAGACCTCCCCAGTGAGCTTAAAAAACTCAAGGAAGAGTATACAGATAAAACGATTTGGGTCATTGGTGGCCCTAACATAATTGAACAAACAATTGATACAATTGAAGAGTTTTATCTAAGTCGAATACCGGGAGAATATAGTTGCGACGGTTTTTTGTCTATGAAAAACATAGAAAGACTTTTTAAAAAAACCTGGTTTGAAAAACACGAAGAAGTAGAATTTCAGATTTGGAAAAAGATTAAATGAAGCAATATATTAAAGCACTAGAACACATTCTTGAAAAAGGCAAGCAAAGGGATGATAGAACTGGGGTAGGAACAAAAGGAGTTTTTGGATACCAAATGCGCTTTGATCTAAGAAACAGCTTTCCAGCGGTAACAACGAAAAAACTAGCCTGGAAAAGCGTTGTTAGTGAACTGCTTTGGTTTTTAGAGGGAAGTACGGACGAGAGAAGGTTGGCAGAAATACATTTTGGAAAACCAAGAGAAGAAATAGTAGATAAAAAGACTATTTGGACTGCCAACGCCAACAAGCAAGGGGTTGAGCTTGGATATCTAAACAGCAAAACACAAAAAGAGCTAGGCCCTGTTTATGGCAAGCAGTGGAGATCTTGGGGTAAAGATTTTTGGGGAGAAGATCAGATAAAAAAAATAATCTTAGACCTAAAAAACAACCCAAACAGCAGAAGACATATAGTCAGCGCGTGGAATGTTGAAAAAATTAATGAAATGGCCCTACCCCCATGTCATACCATGTTTCAGTTCCACATTCAAGACAAAGAGTTAAGTTGCCAACTTTATCAGAGAAGCGCAGATATGTTTTTAGGGGTTCCTTTTAATATCGCCTCCTATAGTCTTTTGGTGTGTATCTTTTCTGAAATTTTAGATCTCAAGCCCGGAGATTTTATTTGGACAGGTGGAGATTGCCACATATACAACAACCATTTTGAACAAGTAAAAGAGCAAATTCAGCGCAAACCAATGCAACTACCAACCCTGCAAATTCCTGAGTTCAATTCTATTGAAGAGGTTTTGAAGTCCACACCCAAAGACTTTAAACTTGTTGATTACAGCCCGATGAAAAGCATTAATGCCCCTATGGCAGTTTAGTCGTCATTTCGTATTATTATATAAACACCTATAAGCGTTATAGATCCCCCAAGAAAAACGAAAGGACCGACAGGTTCGTTAAATAAAAAGAAGGCACCAACTGAAGAAATAACCGGCTCACCAAGCGGAACAGCAGCTACTGTTGTGGCGCTAAGGGTTTTAACTAAAAAATAAAATATATTATGACCAACCATTGTAGGTATGGCTGCAAGAAAAACAAACCAACCAAAATCTTGAAAAGAGAAAGAGAAAACATTTACGTTTTGATAAAGAGATATAAGCAATAAACATGCAGCGGCATAAAAAAATAGCCATCGGGAATATTCAAACAGGCCGACACTTTTTCTAACGTCTTTCCCAACAAGAAGTACCACCGCCATCGCAGCCGAGCAAAGAACAGCTAACACGTTTCCAAACGTGCTTGAATCACTAAAACTGCTCTGACTTAAAAGCGTATAAGCACCCAAAAGAGCTAAAAACAAACCACCCAAAACCTTTATTGAAAGCCTCCTTTTTTGAAACATAATAGAATAAAATTCTGTAAAAACAGGTGCAATGGTGCCAAGTAGGGCAGCTTCAGCTATAGAGGTGAGCTGAACACTTCTAAAAAATAAAGCGAAATGAAAGCCCAAGAACACTCCCGCGAGTAAAATTTTTTTATTTGGAACAAAAGTAAGAATAGTTTTGTAAGATATAGCAAATGCCATAAGGCTTGCAAGAGACATTCTCCAAAAAGCAATTGTTGTAGCGGAAAGTTCGGGAAGAAATCTTACAACCCAAGCCGAAGAACTAACAGCAAGAAGCGCCACAAACAAAAGAGCATATTTATTTTTTCTAAATAGGACCATATAAATGAAAATAAACCTTATAGTTAAACTAAGCATTATATTTTGTGCTACCACCCTACAGGCGGTTGAAAATGACCAAATTGTTAAAAAGATTGTTGCTTATGCAAAAGATCAAAAAACCCCATCAGTTGAATATATAACAAACACCCTTGAAGACAAAAGGCTTCAAGTTGACAAAGAAGTAATTGAAAGGTTTAAAAATAAGCCAGAAAAAATTAAAACATACGAGCAATACAAAAAGATATTTTTTAATAAGGAAAGAATCATAGGTGGGGTAGATTTTTATAAAAAAAACAAGAAACTAATTTCAAAAGTAGCAAGAGAGTTCGAGATAGACCCTATAATTTTGGTTGCAATTATTGGTGTCGAAACAAACTACGGACTAAAAACCGCAGAGTTTTCAGTAATTAATTCTTTATATACACAGGCAGTAAAAATGCCCAAAAGATCTAGTTGGGCAACCAAAGAAATAGCAGAGCTCTTAATTTTTTGTTCAGAAAATGACATTGACCCTTTTTCGCTCGAAGGGTCGTATGCTGGCGCCTTTGGTTACGGCCAGTTTATACCTTCCAGCTTCAACAAACTATCAATTGATTATGATAAAGACGGCAAAAAAGATCCTTTTGGCTGGCATGACGTTGTGGGAAGTGTTGCGTTTTATCTTGTTGAAAACGGCTACCCGAAAAATGATTTTAATTTTACCTATAAGTCAAAAGCATGGAAGGCAATTAGAACATATAACAGGTCAGATAAGTACGCAAATATTATAATTGACTTAAGAAATGAAATTGCTAAAAATATTTTTTTATTAGATTAGCTAAGGTTTCTTTGGTTTTAGTATACGGTGGAAGCATTATTTTAAAGGGAGAAACTGAACTGCTTTTTAAAACAGCTTTATGGTGTGAGAAGGCATCAAAGCCAAATTTACCATGGTAACTACCAACACCACTATTATTTACTCCTCCGAACGGGAGGTTTGGATTCATGTGATGTAGAACACAGTCGTTTATTACCATACCACCGCTAGAGGTTTTTTTTAACACCTCACTGTGTACAGCAGGTTTATTGCTAAAAAGGTATAACGCTAACGGCTTTTCATTTTCATTTACATAGTTAATAGATTCGTCCAGGCTTTGAACTTTGATAATTGGCAGGATAGGTCCAAAGATTTCTTCTTTCATAATCGAGTTGTTGTAATTTACGTCAGTTAAAACAGCCGGAGTAAGATGTAGCCCCTCCTTGCTTGTTTCTCCGCCGCACACAAGCGTTGCTCCATCAGAAAGAGCATTAGCAAGAGCATCTTTTAGCCTGTTGAAGTGGTGCTCGTTTGCAATAGAGCAGTAGTCTTTTTTAGCGGCGTCCACCCCTTCAACAAAAAATTGTGATATATTTTTCTGTAATGCTAAAACAAGATCATCGTGAACGGACTCATCACAAAGTATATAGTCCGGAGCAGTGCAGGTTTGGCCTGCATTTGCAAACTTATAAAAAGAAATTTTCCACGCAGCATCTTTTACATTTGCGTGTTTATCAATAATAACAGGGGACTTCCCACCAAGTTCGAGTGTTAGGCCTGCAAGATGTTTGGAGGCAGCTTCCATTACAAGCTTCCCAACCCCTGGGCTTCCAGTAAACATTATATGGTTGAAGGGAAGTTCCAAAAGTTTTTGTGCTAAATCTTTTTCTCCCAGAAAAACAGCAACCTCGTCTGATGAAAATGTTCTTTCAACTAGTTTTTTTACAAGCTCTCCAGAGGCAGGCGTAAGCTCAGACGGCTTAATTACAGCTGTATTGCCGGATGCAATTGCGGCAATCAGCGGGTTCAAGCAAAGCATAATTGGATAATTCCAGGGAGAAATTATTAAGATGCTTCCTTTTGGTTCAGGCTTTACCCAGCTTTTAGTAAAAGAAATAGCAAGAGGACTTGCAACCCTCTTTGTCTTCATCCACCTTCCAAGATTTTTAATTGCAAAATCTGCTTCAGCTTTCACCCCATAAATTTCTGCTAAGAGTGCTTCAGTTTTAGATTTTCCCAAATCCGAAGAAAGAGCAGCAAGAACATCGTTCTCCATTTCTAAGAAATTTTTAAGAAGGAGTTTTAGCTTATCCTTTCTTTCTTTAGCGGTGCTATTCCTTAAAGATATGCTTTTAGCTTGTTGGGCTTTAAACGTTGTATCAATGGTTTGCATAAGAAGAAATATATGAATTTTTATTATACATTGTTATGAGGAATAAATTATTATGTAATTTTTAGAATGTTAAGAACAGTCGACATAGCTCACGCAGGACAGTCATCATCAGAAGCACTAATTCTTCTAGAAGTTGCAATAAGCAAAGCAAAAGAAGAGGGTGTGGTTGCAGTTAAAATTATACACGGCCTGGGATCAGGAAGTATAGCAGAAAAAGTAAGAAGCTGGGCTCAAGAACAAAAGGGAAGATTTAAGGCTGTAATTCCTGGAGAAGACTATAACGCCTTTAATAAAGATGCGGTCAACATGAGATCAGAGCTTTCTAATAAACAAGACAGAGACTTTAACAGTAGAAACCCAGGAGTAACAATATTTTGGCTTTAGTTGTTGAGCGGTATTTCTTCAAATACAACACCAATATCTTTTAATCTTTTAATAAGAACATTTCCAAGACCAACAGAGGGGGTTAAGAGACCACCAAGGCCTTTGCCACCAGGAAGGTCAGCTGGGTTTTCAACTGCTAAACATAGCGCGCTTTCACAAGCCATTCTTGATGTCATTTTGTAACCAGGATCACCGCTTGAAGAAATAGAAAAAGCACGAAAACCATTGCTTGTTTCCACCAGGAACCTGCTCTTAAAAAAACCAGAGTCCATTGCTTTTTGAGAAGGTCCTTCGCCGGGCTTTCTAAAAAACCCCCTTAACAGCTTGCGCAGTGGAGAGATAATGACTAGACCCATAGCAAGTGTCATGAAAGTTACTTTCCTAGCCGCACCCTTTTTAGAATAATACGCCCCTTCTGAATAAAGAAAATCATCTCCATAATATTTACCAATAGATTTAGACAGCGCAGCTGATCTTCTTACAACCCTTGTATTTGGT
>LULO01001142.1_pt1 | contig 14348 bp, 17 predicted proteins | sample 728121 | NCBI WGS metagenome assembly LULO01 (sample SAMN03860287, study PRJNA289734) | marine metagenome | biome: seawater column; feature: ocean; material: water; isolation source: Red Sea water column Station 149 - depth 50m | place: Saudi Arabia: Red Sea | collected 2011-10-15 | depth 50 m | reverse complement strand
GTCGGTCCCTGCGCCGTCGCCCTCGAAGATATACATGACGAGGTCGATACTGCGGATCGCGCCATTGATCAGGGTGAGCAATCGTTCGAGCCGCGCGGCGCCGTCGAACAGCAGCTCGATTCGGTGCCCCGCCACATCGGCGCTCCAATGCAATCCGTCGCGGGCAGGGGCAGGGGGTTCGGTCATCCTGCCCCTGTCATAAGCAGGAGCCGCGAAGCGCCGCAAGCGCCCCGGTTTTGTTGACATATCGGGTGCCGCCTGCTAGCGCGCAGCGCTTGCCGCCATGCCCATCGGGCTGGCCTCTCCTCATCTAAGGAAACAAGATGGCCCGCGTTACCGTCGAAGATTGCGTCGACAAAGTTCCCAACCGTTTCGATCTGGTGCTGCTTTCGGCGCATCGCGCCCGCGAAATTTCGGGCGGCTCGGAGCTGACCATCGATCGCGATCGCGACAAGAACCCGGTCGTCGCGCTGCGCGAGATCGCCGAACAGACGATCCGCCCCGTCGATCTCAAGGACGCGCTCACCGGATCGCTGCAGAAGGTTGTCGTCGACGATGACGATACGCCCGATGAAATCAGCTCGATCGCGCGCTCGGCCGAGGCGCTTCGCCTCACCGCGGCTGCGCCGCCGCGCAGCCCTGCGGGCGGCGGTGCCGATTTCGACTAAGGTCGACGAAAGCATCACCGAAGGGGCCGCGGGAAACCGCGGCCCTTTTTCGTTTTGCGGCATCTCGGTCGGGACGCTCAGGGAAGCTGCGTAAGCTCGGCGACACGGATCGCGCGCGAGGCGAGCATCGGTTCGATAATGATGCCGATGCGCCGTGCACGCGGTGACGCGACCTCGACATTATAGAGGCTGTTCGCGACGACATCGGCGATCTGCACCCCGTCCGAGCGGCGGCTGTCGGCGAGCGAGGCGCGGCCCCAGCCGCCAAGCCCGGTCTGGATCGCCTCGCGGACATTTTCGAGAATTACAGGATCGTAGCGGCCGTCGTCGATCACCACGTCGCTGCACACGCCGCCGGTTTCGGGAAGCCAGCTTCCGATCGCGAGATCGAGAAGCGCCGCGTAGAGCGCAAGATCGCTTGTCGGCTGGCCGTTGGCCGGCGGCTGGAGCTGCGCGCGTTTGGCGACGGCTACCCAGGCGCGTCCGCCCGCCCGGTCGAAAAGTTCGAGGAGATAGGCGCGCTCGGTCAGGCTGATACGGCTGCCCTTGAGTTCGCCGCGCAGGCCCGTCACGGCGCGAAAGCGGGCATGGATTTGCGCCGCGGCTTCGGGGGTAAGCATCACAGCGGCAAAAGTCATCGCGCCGGCGTTGAGGCCGCCCGATTCGTCGCAATAGATGGTCATGCCTGCGCCGCGCCCCGTACGTCGATCATTTGACGCGGCCGAAAAAGGCAACCGAGCGCGATCCGCCTGCCGGAACGGCGGTGCTCCAGAGCCAGCGGACATGGGTCACGTCGGCATCGGTCGCCGCGCGCGGCGACCCATCGGCGCCGGGGAGGGTGAGTCCCGCAAGATCGCCGAAGCTCTTGCCGCCGTCGACCGAGACGCTGAAATCGGCGCGGTCGTCGGTGCCGTCGAAGACCAGCCCTGCGGGGATCGGGTTGACGATGCGAACCCCCGTCGCCGGGCTGGACCCGGGATTGGCGAACAGCAGCGTGACGCGCACGCGGTCGCCGGGAACGACAACGTCCGGGGCGACGTAGGATTGGACGGGCTTGCCGCTGTCGGCGCCGCTCACCTTCTCGAGTTCCACCGTCGAGGTCAGCGCACCCTTTTCCTGCGCGGCGACCATGGGCGCCGCGGCGCCAAGGCCCGCCGCGAGAATATATGCGAAAAGCCTGCCGCGCATCATCTGGTCCTTAGAATGTTGGAAATCGGCTTGGTCACGCGGGGCAGGGATAGCGTTTCCGCATCAACCCGTCGAACGCCATGTTGATCGTCGTGCGGCTGCGGCTCTGCGGCGGATAGGTGCGAAGATGCGCGAGCCATTGCTCGGGGGTCAGCGTGCCGCTTTTCGGCGGACAGCTCGCCGATTTGCGTCCCGCTTTGCGGTCGGCCTCAATCCGCGCCTGATAGCGCTTGCCTGCCGCGATGACCTCGCCCTTGAGCTGGTCCGTCTCGGGCATGGCGAGTGCGAGCGGCCCAAGCCGCTGCAACGCTTCGGCGCGCTGCAGGAAGGTCGCGACGCTCATGTCGCCAGGCGACGCTGCGGTCAAAACCAGCCCGGCGGCCAGAGCCGCCGAAACCAGTCCCATGCGCTGCATCCTGCCGTTCGTCATGTCGCCGAAATTCCTTCGGCGCCCTGAATACCGGCTGAATCGACGGTCGTCACGCGCCCTGCGGATGCGTGTCACCGAAGGGGCGCGGTTTGCGCTTGATCTGCGGCAGGCCGCCGGCATGACCCTGAATGGGGGCGCCGGGCTTGTTCGCGTCGCTGTCGCGGCCGATGTCCTCGCCCTTGATCGCTCGGCGCGCTTCCTCGCCCGAGAGCGTCTCATATTCGAGCAGCGCTCCTGCAAGCAGATGCAGCTCGTCGAGATGGTCGGTGAGCACCTTGCGCGCCGTCTTCTCGCCGTCCTCGACGAGGCGGCGAACTTCGGCGTCGATCAGCTTGGCCGTTTCTTCCGACATGTTCTGCGCGCGCGAAACGCTGTGGCCGAGGAAGACCTCGTCCTGATTGTCGCGGTAGCGCAGCCAGCCGAGCTTGTCGGACATGCCATATTCCATGACCATCGAGCGCGCCATGTCGGTCGCCTGCTGGATGTCGTTCGACGCACCGGTATTGAGCTCGTCCTTGCCGTAGATGAGCTGTTCGGCGATGCGGCCACCGAAGCAGAGCGCGAGGCGCGCCTTCATCTGCTTCATGCTCATCGAATAGCGGTCGCGTTCGGGCAGGTTCCACGTGACCCCAAGCGCGCGGCCGCGCGGGATGATCGTCACCTTGTGCAGCGGATCATTATGCTCGACGTGAATCGACACGAGCGCGTGGCCGGCCTCGTGATAGGCGGTGGCCTTCTTTTCGTCCTCGGTCATCACCATCGAACGGCGTTCGGCGCCCATCAGCACCTTGTCCTTGGCTTCCTCGAACTCGCTCGACGCAATCAGGCGCTTGCCCTTGCGGGCCGCGAGCAGTGCGGCTTCGTTGGCAAGATTGGCGAGGTCGGCACCCGAAAAGCCGGGCGTACCGCGCGCGATGCGGCGCAGGTCGACATCGGGCGCGAGCGGCTTCTTGCGCGTGTGAACCTCGAGGATCTTCTGGCGGCCTTCGATGTCGGGGCGCGGGACGACGACTTGGCGGTCGAAGCGGCCCGGACGCAGCAGCGCCGGATCGAGCACGTCGGGGCGGTTGGTCGCGGCGACGATGATGATGCCCTCGTTCGCCTCGAAGCCGTCCATTTCGACGAGCAACTGGTTCAACGTCTGTTCGCGCTCGTCATTGCCGTTGCCGAGGCCGGCACCGCGATGGCGGCCGACCGCGTCGATTTCGTCGATGAAGACGATACACGGCGCATTGCGCTTGGCCTGCTCGAACATGTCGCGCACTCGGCTCGCGCCCACGCCGACAAACATTTCGACGAAATCGGAACCCGAGATGGTGAAGAAGGGGACGCCGGCTTCACCCGCGATCGCGCGGGCGAGCAACGTCTTGCCGGTGCCCGGCGAGCCGACGAGCAGCGCACCCTTCGGAATCTGGCCGCCGAGCTTGGAAAATTTGCTCGGATCTTTGAGGAATTCGACGATTTCCTGCAGTTCTTCGCGCGCCTCGTCGATGCCGGCGACATCGTCGAAGGTCACGCGGCCCTGCTTCTCGGTGAGCATCTTGGCGCGGCTCTTGCCGAAGCCCATCGCGCCCGATCCGTTGTTTTTCTGAACCTGGCGGAAAACGAAGAAAGCGATGCCGAGGATCAGCATGAAGGGCAGCGCCTGGATCAGCAGATAGACCCAGATATTGCCCTGATCGGTCGGCTTGCCGTCATATTTGACGCCATTGTCGTTGAGCAGCTTGAGCAGTTCGGGATCGCGGACGATATTGGCCGAAAAGCTTTCGCCGCTGTTCAGCTTGCCGGAAACGCGGTCATCGGAGAGGACGACTTCCTTCACGGCGCCTTCCTGAACCTTCTCACGGAATTCCGAATAGGCCATCGGCGAACCGGTGCCCTGCGAGGCGCCGCCGAACATCGACGCGACAAGGAGCATGGCAAGCAGGATGCCGCTCCAGATCATCACGCTCTTCATCCAGGGGTTGCCCTGCGGTTCCTTGTCGTCCTGCATTCGGAGAATATCCCAATCAACGCCAGCATCGCGAGAAGCCGCGACCATAGGCTGCAAGATAGGAATATCCGGTTAAATGACAATGCGCCAAGCGCGATAAATTCAGCTTTTCCGCCGCGGCGCCGAGGAAATGCGCCAGATTGAGCCGTCGCGCTCGCCCGCGGCGTCGATCAACAGGCTGCCGACCATTGCGCGCCGGCCCTCGCGCATCGCCGCAATGACCGTGTCGAGGGTGACGCCGCGCAGCACGAGTCGCGGGTCGGCATGCGACAGGCGGCGCATGACGATGCGGCGGAAAAGCTCGGGCGGATAGCCGAGATCGCGGATGACGGCCGTGTCGTCGACCTCGGGCCAGCTCGTGATCGCCTGGTCGACAGCCCAGTCGAGCGCCTCGTCGGCTTCGGCGAGCCAGCGCGCCGAGCGCGCGGCGGCTTCGGCGTCGATCGTCGACTGATAGCGCAGCGCATGGCGCAGCCGCGCCCGGTCGAAGCGCTCGTCACTGTTCGACGGGTCGTCGACGAACGGAATGTCCTGGTCGAGCGCGAGCCGAGTCAGATCCATGTGCCGCCAGCCGAGCAGCGGGCGCAAAACCTGGCCGTTGCGGGCGCGGATCGATGCGAGGCCGCCGACGCCGCTGCTGCGGTTGAGCCGCATGATCATCGTTTCGAGCTGATCATCGGCATGGTGCGCGGTGACGATGAAGTCGATTCCCTGTTCGCGGCGCCAGCCGTCGAGCAGATCATAGCGCGCCGTTCGCGCCGCGGCCTGCAGCGAGCCCGCGATTGGACGATCCGGCGTCAGCGTCGCGTGGGGAATATGTTCACGCGCGCAGAAGGCAGCGACCATGCGCGCCTCTTCGGCCGAACCGCTGCGCAATCCGTGATCGACCGTTGCCGCCCGGACCTGCCCGGGCAGCAGCGAAGCCATCAGCCAGAGCAGCGCCATGCTGTCGGGGCCGCCCGATACGGCGACGCCATAGTCACGGCGATGCCAGTCGGCGCCGACGAGCGCGGCGAGTTCGCCGCCGAGCCGCTCGACGGCGTCGCTGTCAACAGCCTGCTTTTGCTTTTGCGGCGGCAGCATCGTCGCGGACATCCTTCGGTGCCTTGTCGCCATAGACCTCATCCAGTTCGCGGAAGGCCTTGCAGGCGTCGGCTTTGCGCCCGAGCTTGTCGAGCGCTACTCCCATATACATCAGGCTGTGCGGCGCGCGGGGCCCGCTCGGCCGATCCTTGTAATTATTATAGAAAGCGACGGCGGCGAGGCTGGGCTTGCCTTCATCGAGATAGGCGCGCCCGAGCAGGTTCTGCGCATAGCTTGCCTGGTTGCTCTTCGGCCATTTTGCCACGACCTGTTTGAGCTGCGCCTGCGCCTCGGGATAGAGTTTGGCATCCCACAGGCGGAAGCCGTAGGTATAGGCATCTTCGGCTTCATTGCCGGTCGCCGGAATTTCGACCTTCTTGACGAGCGCGAGCCGGTTGGCGTCGGGTTTGCTCGCGGCGGGCGTCGTTGCAGGTTTCTTGGTCGTCGTGGTCGTCGACGCCTGTGTCACCGTGGCGGGCTTGGTGGTCCCCGATGTCGAGCTGAGCGGCAGGCTGGCCGGCGTTTCACCGCCGATGGCGGGGGCGGCGAGGCGCTTTTCCATTTCGGCCTTATAGGCAGTGAATTGTTTTTCGAGGTCGATGACGGGGGCATTGCCCTTCGCGCGTTCGCCAGGCGTGTTGTCGGGCGCAATCTCGCCCTCGAAGAAGGCGGGGCTGCCGCCCGGGAATACCGAGCGCTGGACCGCCCGCATTTCCTTTTCCAGTCGCTCGACGCGCTTGTCGATCCCGGCGTCCTGCGCCTGAGCAACAGGCGCCACTGTCAGCGCGATCATCGCCGCGCCGATCAAAGACCCGTGTACCTTCCTCATCTGCCGTGCGGCCCCCACCAGTTAACTATCTTGTCTCTATGCTCTCATAACGCGGCAAACGGCGGATACGCAAACCCATTTCGGCGCGGGGCCGCGTCGATCCGTCGGGAACCGAGGGGAATCAGGGGCGCTCGGGGGCGCCTTTCGCCTTGGGCAGCGGCACCGTCGCGGTGCCGCCGCTTCCTTCGGCGCGTGCCACGAGGTCAGCGGGTTTGAGCGAGATTCCCTTGACGAGCGTATCGGCGGGGCCGGTCGCGCCGACGTCGCGGCCGCCGACGGTGATCTTGAGCGCCTGCGGGCGGCTCGTGCGCAGCGTGAACTGCTCGATATAGGCTGCGGGAACCTCATAGGTCTCGCCGGCGTCGAGCGTGCGCCAATTTTCGGTCTTGCCCGCGGCATCGTCGAACCCGATCCACACTTCGGAAAGGCCGGTAAGCACGACGGGGGCGTTCGCCGGCACTGCCGCGTTCGGCGCGCCCGCCTTGGGAGCGCCTGCCGCCGGAGTAGCGGCTGCAGGAGCTTCTGACGCGTCGGCGTCGGCATTTTGTGCAGCGATCAGCGCCTCGTCGGGTTCGACCGACAGGAAGCGCCACACGCCATAGGCCGAGACCAGCAAGAGCGCGACGATGACGAGCGTCCAGGTCAACCGTGCGGTCGGCAGGCGGGCGGGGTCGGTCGGCTCATAGGCTTCGTAGAGCGGCCGCGCGCCATATTCATCCTCGTCGAGTTCGCGGCGAAGCTCGGCGGCGATTTCGGCCTCGGGCAGATCAAGCGCGCGAGCATAGGCGCGGGCGAAGCCGGTGACATAAGTTCGGCCCGGAAGTTCCGAAAATTCCGAGTTTTCTATGGCTTGAAGATGCCGCTGGGTCACGCGCGTACGCGTCGCGATGTCGGCGAGCGAAAGCCCTGCCGCCTCGCGCGCTAGGCGAAGCCGGTCGCCGGTGCGCGTGATCGCCAACTCGCCCTGCTGCGGGGCGACGTCCTCATCTGCCATTACTGTCTCCGTGCCGGTCGCTTGCAACCCGTTTCGACCGTGTCGCCTCGTTCTCGCATTGTGGACGCGCGAAAGTCAAATGAAGTTCCGCAAACAACAGGCCGAAAGGAAGCGGATTCCGGATTGGCGGAAAAGCCGACGTGCGGACGCGAGGACGGGGCGCGGAACATTCGCTGCCGCTCATTCGTTCAATTCTCAGTTCCCGCGAAACAAAGCGCGCGAATCCGGATGATTAGGTGTCGAAAGGAATTCAGCATGTTCAAATGGGCGTTGATCTTCGCCGTGATCGCATTGCTCGCGGCCGTTCTCGGTTTCTCCGGCGTGGCCGGTGCGGCAGCCGGGATTGCCAAAATTCTCTTCTTTGTCGGCCTTGCGCTGGTCGTTCTGTTCCTCGTTCTCGGTTCGGCCGCGGCGAAGAAGATCAGCTGACAGGTCACGACATAAGCGACAAAAGAGCGGGCGGTTTGAAACCGCCCGCTTTTTTCCGCGCAATTACGAGGGGCGGCTCCTGCCGCCATCCGACGGTGGGCAGCTAGTCGTCAAAGCACATATTTGCTGAGATCGGTATCGCCAACGACATCGGCGAGTTGCTTGTCGACATAGGCGGCGTCGATTTCGAGCGTGGTGTCGGGCATGTCTTCGGCAGTGAAGCTCACTTCTTCGACAAGCCGTTCCATGATCGTCTGGAGTCGGCGGGCGCCGATATTTTCAACCTTTTCGTTCACCTCGGCCGCGAGCCGGGCGACGCGTGCGATTGCATCGGCGGTGAAGCTCAGCGTGACCCCTTCGGTTCCGAGAAGCGCGGCATATTGCTCAGGCAGACCCGCTTTGGTTTCGCTGAGGATGCGAACGAAATCTTCCTCGCTGAGCGCGCCCAATTCGACGCGGATCGGCAGACGGCCCTGCAATTCGGGGAGAAGGTCGCTGGGCTTGGCGACGTGGAACGCGCCGCTGGCGATAAAGAGGATATGATCGGTCTTCATCGGACCATATTTGGTCGCAACGGTCGTGCCCTCGATAAGCGGCAACAGGTCGCGCTGGACGCCCTCGCGGCTGATCGAGCCACCGCGCACGTCGCTGACCGCGATCTTGTCGATCTCGTCGAGGAACACGATCCCATTGGCCTCGGCATCGGCGAGCGCGACGCGCGCGACATCGTCCTGATCGAGCCGCTTGTCCTGCTCTTCCTCGATCAGCCGGGTTGCGGCGTCGATGACCTTCATCTTGCGGCGCTTCTTGGGCAGGCCGCCCATCGCTTTGCCGAGCATGTCGGACAGATTGATCATGCTCATCTGGCCGGGCTGGCCGGGCAGATCGAAGGGCATGCCCGGCGCGTCGGAGACCTCGATCTCGACTTCGCTGTCGTCGAGATGACCTTCGCGGATGCGCTGGCGGAAGCTCTGGCGCGTGGCTTCGCTGGCGCCTTTGCCGGTCAGCGCGTCGAGGAGGCGCTCCATCGCGGCTTCCTCGGCGGCCGCGCGCACCGCGCCGCGGCGGCGATCTTTCTCGAGCCGCACTGCTTCTTCGACCAGGTCGCGCGCGATCTGCTCGACGTCGCGGCCGACATAACCGACTTCGGTGAATTTGGTCGCCTCAACCTTGATGAAGGGAGCATCGGCGAGCTTGGCCAGGCGGCGCGAAATCTCGGTCTTGCCGCACCCCGTCGGGCCGATCATCAGGATATTCTTGGGACTGACCTCATCGCGCAGATCGGGGGCGAGCTGCTGGCGGCGCCAGCGATTGCGCAGCGCGACGGCGACCGCGCGCTTGGCATCCTTCTGGCCGATGATGTGCGTGTCGAGCGCGGCGACGATCGCCTTCGGAGTCAAATCCTTGTTCATGATATTATGCCTGAATTTCGATGGTTTCGAGCGTGGTCTGGTCGTTGGTGTAAACGCAGATCTCGGCGGCGACCTGCATCGCCTTTTTTACCAGCACCTCGGGGTCATTTTCATAATCGGCGAGTGCGCGCGCGGCCGACAGCGCGAAATTGCCGCCCGAGCCGATCGCTGCGGTGCCGCCGAGCGGTTCGAGGACGTCGCCGTTGCCAGTTATGACGAGCGTCACTTCCTTGTCGGCGACGATCATCATCGCTTCCAGATTGCGCAGATATTTGTCGGTGCGCCAGTCCTTGGCGAGCTCGACAGCGGCGCGCAGCAACTGACCATTGTGGCGCTCGAGCTTGGCCTCGAGCCGTTCGAACAGGGTGAAGGCATCGGCGGTCGCACCCGCGAAGCCGCCGATCACACTGCCGTCGTGAAGGCGGCGGACCTTGCGGGCATTGGGCTTCATCACCGTCTGGCCCATCGACACCTGACCGTCGCCGATTACGACAACCTTTTCTGCATTGCGGGCGGAGAGGATGGTGGTTCCGTGCCAGGGCGCGTCACGGTGCGTGATCGATTGGGTCATGCGGCGCGATATGGGTAAAGCGGCGCCGGGCCGCAAGGGGAGGGGGCGATCAGGCGGCCCAGCAGAGCAGCGCGCGGGCGCCGGGCGCCATTTCGAGCGAAGATAAGTCTTCGAGCAGGCCGACTGCCCCGAACGGCAAAGGTTCGTCGTCGATGCTGCAGCCGTCGGCCAGCGGAACGAGCGTCAGGCTTTGCCCGGTCGGTCCGACAAGGTCGCGATCGAAAGGCGCCGCCAGATGCAGGAGATGGAAGGGGGGGCCATCGACAAGGCGCTTGTTCGCCGCCGGGTCGATCGCGCAATGCGGCGCGCCGTGCGACGGCGCAGCGTCGACAACCGCAAGCCCGTCATCGAGGTGCAGTTCGCGCGGCCGGCCGTAATCGAAGAGGCGGTAGGTGCAGTCGGCATTCTGCTGCACCTCCACCAAGGTCAGCCCGCCGCCGAACGCGTGGATCGTGCCCGCCGCATTATAGAAGAATTCGCCCGCGTGTGCCGGCCGCCAATCGATCATGTCGACGATCGATCCATCCTGCGCCGCGGCGCGAAGTGCGGCCACGTCTGCGCGGGCTTTCAGGCCGAGGCCAAGTTCGGCGTCCGGCTCGGCACCCAGGATCAGCCAACATTCGTCCTTGCCGCGCGCATGTCCGGCGGCGCGTGCGCGGACATCGTCGGGGTGAACCTGAATCGACAGCCGCTCGGAGGTGAACAGGAATTTGATCATCAGCGGCGCCGCATCGCCGTCGGGATGCGCGAACCATATCTCGCCGATGCGCCGTTCGCCGAAGTCTCCGAATGCCGCGGGAATGTCGGTCCGTCCCCACGGCTTTTCGACGATATGCGGCGGAAGGCGGGTCAACATCACAATGTCATGTGTCGCGCGCGCGAGGACGTCAAGCGACCGCGCGTATCAAGCGGCGCGATTGAGCCGGTTGGGAGTGCTCCCGCCGGGCTGGTCGAGCCAGAGACCGCGCGTGTCATAGACAATCTTGTCCGACCGTTCTTCGAGCGGGATCGATTTGAACAGGTCGTGATCGACGAGCACGATCAGCAGGTCGCACTTCGCGAGTGCGGTATCGAGGTCGATGAGTTCGGATCCGGTGCCGGCGAAATCGGCCGGCAGGCCGCGCGCATAGGGCTCGACGATGTCGACCTGCTTGCCGAAGCGGCGAGCGAGGGCTGCCGCCACCTCGACCGCAGGACTTTCGCGGAAATCATCGATGTTCGGTTTGAAGGCGAGGCCGAGGCAAGCGACGCGCGCCTGAGGGTGCTGCGACACCAGCATTTCGGCGGCACCGATGACATGCGCGGTCTTCGCGAGATTGACTTCGCGGGCGGTACGGATCAGGCGGCTGTGATCGGGCGCCCCATGAACGAGGAACCAGGGATCGACGGCAATGCAATGGCCGCCGACGCCGGGGCCGGGCTGAAGGATGTTGACGCGCGGGTGGCGGTTGGCGAGGCGGATCACCTCCCAGACATCGACGCCCATTTCCTCGGCCATCATCGACAATTCATTGGCGAAGGCGATGTTGACGTCGCGGTAGCTGTTTTCGACGAGCTTGACCATTTCGGCGGCGCGCGCCGATGTCGTGATGCAGGCACCGCGGCGTGATACCGCCAATACAGCGGTCATTATCGACCAGCTCAACCAGTATGCGGCCGGGCAGGACACGTTCTGGACAATAGGCGATGAAGATGTCGGCGGCACCGGCGCACGCGCCTGGCACCTTCAGGTCGGGGCGCAGTTCGGCGATCAGCGCGGCGACCTTTTCGGTCGTGCCTACTGGTGATGTCGATTCGAGGATGACAAGATTGCCGGCTTGCAGTTTGGGCGCGATCGCGCGAGCTGCTGCCAGCACATAGCTGATGTCGGGGCGATGATCGGCGTCGTGCGGCGTCGGCACGGCGATCACGAAGCTGTCGCCGGGAGCGACTTCGGTCGAAGCGATGAGTGCACCGCGTGCAACGACGCCCTGGACGAGACCATCGAGATCGACTTCCTCGATATGCACCTTGCCGCTGTTGACCGTTTCAACGACCTTTTCGCTGACATCGACGCCGGTGACCTGGCAGCCCGATCGCGCGATCAGCGCCGCGGTCGGCAGCCCGATATAGCCGAGGCCGAGGACGGTAACTTGCTGGTCGGTATCAATGGGCACGCGCGACAATCTCCGCAATTCGCTGGGCAGCGAGGCCGTCGCCGAACGGATTGTGCGCGCGGGCCATCGCCGAATAGGCTTCGCTATCGTCCAAAAGGCTGAAAATTTCGGTAACGATACGGTCCTTGTCGGTGCCGACGAGCTTTGCCGTGCCTGCCGTAATGCCTTCGGGTCGCTCGGTCGTCTCGCGCATGACGAGCACTGGTTTGCCGAGAGAAGGCGCTTCCTCTTGCACGCCGCCGCTGTCGGTCAGCACGAGATCGGCTTCGGCGAGCAGGCGCACGAAATGCGGATAATCGAGCGGGTCGATCAGCGCGACGTTGGAAAGCGCGGCGAGCAGCGGCTCCATCGCGCTGCGGACCTGCGGGTTCGGGTGGACGGGAAAGATCACCGCGACGTCGGGGCGCGCGGCGATGGCTGCGATCGCCTCGGCGATCGCGCGCATCCCCTCGCCGAAATTCTCGCGCCGATGCGAGGTGACGGCGATGATCCGCTTCCTCGCATATCGTTTTACCAGCGGATCGAGGCCAGCTGCGAGCGACGGGTCTTCGTTGATGCGCGCGTTCGTTGCGAGCAGGGCATCGATGACGGTGTTGCCGGTGATGTGAATCCGCTCGTCCGGCACATTCTCCGAACGCAGCGCAGCGGCGGCGGTCTCGGTCGGGGCGAAATGCAGGTCGGCGACCGAGCCTGTGACCTTGCGATTTACCTCCTCGGGCCAGGGATGATAGATATCTCCGCTGCGCAGCCCCGCCTCGACATGGCCGACAGGTATCTTGCGGAAATAGGCGGCGAGCGTTGCTGCCATTGTTGTCAATGTATCGCCATGAACGAGAATGCGGTCCGGCCTTTCTGTGTCGAAAGTCTCGCCGAGTCCGGTGACCAGTCTCGCGAGAAGGGCATCGAGCGACTGGCTCGGGGTCATGATGTCGAGATCGACGTCGGGAATGATTCGGGCTATTGCAAGAACCTGGTCGAGCATCTCGCGGTGCTGGGCGGTCACGCAGACACGAACGTCGATGCCGTTGGTGCGCTGAAGCGCGTGAATCACGGGAAACATCTTGATAGCTTCGGGTCGTGTGCCGAACACGACAACGATTTTTCGCGCCGCTGAATGCTGTGATGAACGCAATTCCGGACTCATAAGGCAAAGGCTTTCTCGGCGATTCCTTCGCCCGCCTTAGCGCAAAGCTCTTGCCGCTGGCTTAACTTGCCACTATTCGCCCGGCCGTTCGCGGAATTCTGGTTCGAAACGATCGGATACGCCTCCCGTGGGCCGTAACACATGCCATCGAGGGGGGCGGCAGGTGATGCATTTGTCTGTAATTTCAGAGTTCTACTCGTAAAGCCCCATATGTCCTTACTTGGTTTTCTGAAGCGCCGGCGAGGCGAAGAGCGCGGTTCGCGCGCGGCGGAGCCGCGTGTGCCCGCTGGCGAGCGAGTTTATGCGATCGGGGACATTCATGGTCGTGACGATCTGTTCGAGCAATTGTTGGCGAAGATCGAGGCCGACAACGCCGGCCGAGGCCAGGCGAAAACGACGCTAATCCTGCTCGGCGACCTCGTCGATCGCGGACCCGATTCTGCATCTGTCATCGAGCGCGCGATCCGCATCGGGGCTCCGTTCGACAAGGTGACTCTTCTCATCGGAAATCATGAGGAATGTTTTCTGTCCGCGCTTTCGGGCGACTTGCGGCGCGTGCGCTATTTTATCCGGATCGGCGGCGATGCGACCATAAGAAGCTATTGGTGCGACGATGCCGCCTATGCCGCAGCGGACTTTGAAGAGGTTGCCGAGCGCCTGCCGCATCTGGTTCCCCAATCGCACATCGATTTTCTGGGGCGCGGCGAAGATATGGTTCAGATCGGAGATTATGTGTTCGTCCATGCCGGCGTCCGGCCTGGCATCCCGCTCGATCGGCAGCAATTGTCGGATTTGCGTTGGATTCGTGACGAGTTTATCGATGGCGAGCATGATCATGGCGCAACCGTAGTTTACGGCCATACGATTTCGGATGGCGTCGATGAGGCGCGTGGACGCATCGGCATCGACACCGGCGCATATCTAACGGGCCGCTTGACAGCCGTTGGACTGGAGGGAAGCGAACGCTGGTTTCTCGACACGGCGGACGCTGAGCCCCAATAGGAGAAGCTCATTGCCGCCTTCGTCACCTCGATCCGGGCTTGGCTTAGCTGGCTCGAGCGCGTAGCTGATACCAAATCTGAATTTTGAATGGACGCATTGATGAAGCCGAAGACGAAGATGGCAAGGCTGGATGATCTGACCATTCGCCGGGCTATCTGGATGGTTGGCGCCTTTGTGGCGATCGTCGCCCTGATGGGGGGAGGGTCGCGTTATGACATCTCCTCGGCACCGCTTCTTCGCGCCGCGTCGATTTTGTTCGCGGCCGTGTCGATCGCGCTGATGCCGTCCCGGGCCTTGACCGGCCTTCGCGTTCCGCTTGCGCTGATCGCGGCGCTGGCGGTGTGGATGGGCATCCAGCTGCGAGGATTGATATAGAAAGCAGAAGCGCATGATGATTGCGATTGGCAAAAAGGCCGACCGGCGACGTGTCATTAGTAATCCGATACAGA
>LULO01000890.1_pt1 | contig 14375 bp, 13 predicted proteins | sample 728121 | NCBI WGS metagenome assembly LULO01 (sample SAMN03860287, study PRJNA289734) | marine metagenome | biome: seawater column; feature: ocean; material: water; isolation source: Red Sea water column Station 149 - depth 50m | place: Saudi Arabia: Red Sea | collected 2011-10-15 | depth 50 m | reverse complement strand
CCCGCGCCGGCGACGCCGGGGCGCCCCATCCGCACGCGATTGGTCGCTAGATTGTCACCACGGTCAGCGTTCACTGGCTATCCTGTTTTCCGGTCGATCCGCCCACGGCGGACAATCGCGCGCCATTAGCGCAGCGCACGGCGCTTTATCAAGGATGTTCAACCTTTGGCGCGCCGGTCGTAGCGCGCCTGCAACATCGCCCAGGCCGCGCGCAGCCCCAGCGCCGCGCCGCCCTTCGGCCGTCCGGGCTTTGCCGAGGGCCGCCACGCGAACGTGTCGAAATGCGCCCAGGCGGCGCCGTCGGGTACGAAGCGCTTGAGAAACAAGGCCGCCGTGATCGAACCAGCAAACGAAGAGGAACCCGCATTGCCAAGATCGGCGATATCGGTTTCGAGCAGATCGGCGTAGCCGTCCCACAGCGGCATGCGCCAGAGGGGATCGTCGCGATCGATGCCGCCGGCGAGCAGATCGTCGGCGAGCGCATCTTCATTGGCATAGAGCGCGGGCAGGTCGGGGCCGAGTGCGACCCGCGCCGCGCCGGTCAGCGTCGCAAAGTCGACAAGCAGTTCGGGCGCTTCCTCGCCCGCCTTGGTCAGCGCGTCGCCGAGGACAAGGCGGCCCTCCGCATCGGTGTTGCCGATTTCGACCGTCAGCCCCTTGCGGCTCTTCAGCACATCGCCGGGCCGGAAGGCATCGCCCGAGATGGCGTTTTCGGCCGCGGCAACCAGACAGTGAAGGCGCACCGGCAGGCCGCTTTCCATAATGAGCTGCGCCAGAGCGAGCGCATGCGCAGCGCCGCCCATATCCTTTTTCATCAACCGCATGCCCGATGCGGGTTTGATGTCGAGCCCGCCGCTGTCGAAGCTGATCCCCTTGCCGACCAGCGCAACGCGCGGGTGATCCGCCTTGCCCCAGTGAATTTCGATCAGTCGCGGCGCATGATGTTTCGCCGCGGCGCGCCCGACGGCGTGGATCATCGGATATCCCTGCTCGAGCGCTTCGCCCTTGGTTACGGTCAGCTTGCCGCCATGCGCTTTGGCGATCCGTTCGGCCACCTTTTCAAGCTCGGCGGGCCCCATGTCGGCACCGGGCGTGTTGACCAGATCGCGGACGAGCGCCGTTGCACGCATTTCGGCCACCATCGGCGCAATTGCGCCGACATCGGCGGTCAAAAGCACGCGCGGGCCGCTGCCTGCCTCTTCCTTGCTGCGATAGGCGTCGAAGCGATACTGACCGCTCATCCAGCCGAACAGCGCCTTGCCGGGCTGGCGTCCGTCGAGCCGGTAGCGCCCCTCGGGCAAGAGTGGCGCGATTTTGGCGAGACACCAGGCCGACAGATTGTCGACATTGGCGACCGCGGTGACGACCGACCAGCTTTCGGCGTCGTCGCCCGGAAGGATGGCGTGAGCATAGCCGTCAGGCTTGTAGCGCATGGCCGCAAGCGCGGCGCGTTCGCGCGCGCTGCGGCTCTTCAGCCAGTCGTCATAGCTCTTCTTGTCGACAAGGTGGATGGTGCGTGCATCCTGCCCCTTGTCGGGCTGGATCAGGTCGGAATAATCGGTCATGCAAATTCTGCTAGGCTTCCCCGGAAACTTTGTCGATTCCCCGCGTTGGAGCTGTCATGACAAGCAAAAGCCTTCCGATCGTCCTGATCGCCGCCACCCTGTGTTCCGCCTGCTCGAAGGAGCCCGAACCGACCCCGGCCGAAAAGGTCGCGGCGGCGTCGGTTCCGGGCGCGCCGCCAGGCGCCGCCGACGATGTGGCGGCGAAGGCCGCGACCGCCTCGGACGTCAAGGAAAGCAGCGACCTCATCGAATTCGCTTATAGCTATCCGCGCGAAGCCGCCGCGATCCCAGACCTTGCGAAATGGCTCGACAACGACCGCGCGAAGAAGCGCGAGGCGCTGATCGCCGATGCGACGCGCGACCGCGACGCGGCGAAGAAGGAGGGTTTCCCCTATCACGCGCACAGCCATTTGCAGGCGTGGGAGCGGGTGACGAACACGCCGCGCTTCCTGAGCCTGTCGAGCGACATTTCAACCTATACCGGCGGCGCGCACGGCATGACGAGTTTCGACACGCTGATCTGGGACCGTAACCGCGCGATCCGGCTGAAGCCGCTCGACCTGTTTACCAGCGGCGAAGCGTTCGACGCCGCGATCCGCAAGCCGTTCTGCGATGCGATCGTGCGCGCCAAGGCCGCGCGCGGCATTGCGCCGTCGGACGATCCCGACGGCATCTTCGACAAATGTCCCGCCGCGTCGACGCAGACCGTGTGGCTGGGTTCGTCGGACGGCAAATATCTCGACCGGCTGACGATCGGCATCGCGCCCTATGAGATCGGCCCCTATGCCGAGGGCAACTACAAGATCAACGTCCCCGTAACCGGCGCGCTGGTGAAGGTGGTGAAGCCCGAATATCAGCGCGATTTCCTGCCGCTGAACTGAAGCAGCCGGTCACGCGTTGGTCGGACGAGGGGGCAGGCAGGAGACATGTCATGCCAGCCAAGTCCAAGGCCCAGCAAAAGGCCGCCGGCGCCGCGCTGAGCGCGAAGCGCGGCGATACGCCGAAATCGGAGCTTCGGGGTGCATCGAAGGAGATGTACGATTCGATGAGCGAAAAGGAACTCGAAGACTTTGCGTCGGGATCGACCAAGGGGAAGCCGGATCACGTCGATTAGAAGGCGCTCAAGGTGGTTCTTGAAGCGGCCGATCGCGGCTTTGGGGTGGGAAGCGGACGCTGCCACTTCCCCAAGGTGGCGCTGCATAGTCCTTCTTTCGCCATCCCGGACTTGATCCGGGATTCATTGTTTCGACGCTGCGTGAATGGATCCCGGATCAAGTCCGGGATACGATGAAGAAGGTGTCTACAACCGGTCGCCACCAATCCTTTGATATGGCGAAAACCGAACCCGCCGATTACTCCGCGGCTTCGAGGGCCGGGGCCGATGCCTCCTTCGATACCGACGCCGCCTTGCCGAATTTGAGCACGCCGTCATCGACCGGGCCGGTGCGCATGTCGATGCGGTCCTGGACATAATTCTGGCTGAGCCGCCACGGCAGCTTGTCGGCATTTTTGGGCATGATGTGTAGCGCGCGCTGGATATAGCCTGACGAGAAGTCGAAGATATTTTCTTCGGTCAGGCTCGTCGGATCGGCGAGCAGCGGCGTCGCGACCGTCGTGCCCGTATCGCGCATATGGTTGAGGACGCGGCAGACATATTCGGACACGATGTCGGCGCGCAGCGTCCAGCTGGCGTTGAGATAGCCGAAGACGACCGAAAAATTCGGCACGTTCGAGAACATGCACGCCTTGTAATAGAAATGCTCGTTCCACGCGACCGGCTCGCCATCGACGCGGACGGGGATTTTGCCCGCGACCGCGAGTTTGAGGCCGGTCGCCGTAATGATCACGTCGGCGTCGAGATGCTGGCCCGATTTGAGCTGGATGCCGGTCTTGTCGAAGCGTTCGATATGATCGGTGACGACCGAGGCCTTGCCCGCCTTCATCGCTTCGAAGAAATCGGCATCGGGAACGAGGCAGAGCCGCTGGTCCCACGGATTATAGGGCGGGGTGAAAGCGACGGGATCGTAACGGTCGCCGAGCGCCTGCTTCAGCTTCTTGGTCAGGAAATCCGCAACCTTTTCCGGCTTTTCGCGCGCGCGGCGGAAAACGATGTCCTGCAACCGGATATTCTTGAACCGTGTCAACCGGTAGGCGGTCTTCTCCGGCAGGATCTTGCGCAGGAAATTGGCGAACCCGTCCTTCGCCGGACGGATGGCATACCAGGTCGGCGTGCGTTGCAGCATCGTCACATGCGCGGCCTTGTCCGCCATCGACGGGACGATCGTCACCGCGGTGGCGCCCGATCCGATGACCACGACCTTCTTGCCCGAATAGTCGAAATCCTTCGGCCAGAATTGCGGGTGGATGATCTGCCCCGCAAAATCCTCGCGCCCCGTGAAATTGGCGTCGAACGGCTCGTCATAATCATAATAGCCCGAGCCGAGGTAGAGCCAGCGCGCGGTCGTCGTGCTGACCGCGCCCTTGTCGTCTTCCATCGTCACGGTCCAGCGCGCGGCGGCGCTGTCCCAGTCGGCGCCGACAACCTTGTTGTTGAAGCGGATATGCTCGCGGATGCCGCGCTCGTCGACGATGCGGTTGAGATATTCGAGGATCGAAGGGCCGTCGGCGATCGACTTTTCGTGCCGCCACGGTTCGAAGACGAAACCCAGCGTGTGCATGTCGCTGTCCGACCGGATGCCGGGGTAGCGGAACAGGTCCCAGGTGCCGCCCAGATTGGCCCGCCGCTCTACCAGCGCGAAGCTGCGGTCGGGACTGTGCATCTGGAGATGCGCGGCCATGCCGATGCCCGAAAGGCCGGCGCCGACGATCAGAACGTCCTGATCCACGGGGCTGTCCATGCCTGCCATCATTTCGTCTCCCATTTGTCTTTAAGGTCGCAGCTTACGCACAGCGTTGCATTTTGCAATCGAATTGACGTTTACGGAAAGGGCATCGCGGGCAATGCGCCATTGCCGCTGTCACAATATTGTCATAGGGGCGTCACCGAATGGCAATGAAACACCGCGGCTCCGGCGGTAGTTTAGGATTTCGGCCGGTTTATGCGTCAAATTGCGGTGCTTCCTTATCGATTCGCGGGCGTGGGCAAGGATGGCCCCACCGAAATCATGCTCATCACCTCGCGCGGCACGGGCCGCTGGGTGATCCCGAAGGGCAATCCGCTGACCGGGATGGACCGCCACGCTTCGGCGGCGGTCGAGGCTGAGGAAGAGGCGGGGGTGATCGGCGCGGTCTGCCCGACCTCGATCGGTAGCTATGAATATCGCAAGCGCCGCGCGAACGGCGCCGCGATCATGTACAATGTCGAAGTGTTTCCGCTCGCCGTGACGCGGGAGCTTTCCGAATGGAAGGAAATGGACGAGCGCGAGCGGCGCTGGTTCACTTTCGACGAGGCCGCGGGGGCGGTCGACGAACCCGATCTTCAGGCCCTTATCCGGTCGTTCGGCGACAGCGGCTTTCGCGTCGCGGCGCAGCGATCGGGGGTCATGTTCAACGTTGCGGAAAAGACAGGGGTCAATCGCATGTTTGCCTGGTTCCAGCGCCTGCTCCCGAGGCAGGGCAATTTCTTCGACCTGTTCGAAGCGCATGCTGCGACGCTCGCCGCGGGATCGGAAGCGCTGGCGCGGCTGCTCCAGGGCGGCGAGGGCATGGCCGACCATATCCAGGAGATCGTCGAGCGCGAGCATGACGCCGACGCGATCACGCGCGAGGTGCTGCAGACCGTTCGTCGCACCTTCCTGACCCCCTTCGATCGCAGCGCGATCACCGACCTCATCGCCTCGATGGACGATGCGATCGACGAGATGCAGAAGACCGCGGGCGCGATCGACCTGTACGACGTCAAGGAATTCGACGCCGAAATGCGTGATATCGCGGCGATCATCGTCGATGCCGCGCGGCTGACGGTCGAGGCGCTGCCGCTGCTGCGCAATGTTGCCGCGAACGGCACCCGCTTGCACGAGCTCACCGAGCGGCTGGTCCGCATGGAGGGGCATGCCGACGAGATCCACGCGGCAGGGCTGAAGCGATTGTTCAAGGAACATGGTGCGTCGAACACGATCCACTTCATGATCGCGCGCGAACTCTACAGCCACCTCGAGCGCGTCGTCGACCGGTTCGAGGATGTCGCGAACGAAATCGACGGTCTGGTCATCGACCACGCGTAAGCGGGGCGCGCGCTCATGCACGAACTGGCATTTCCTCTTCTCGTCGGGCTGGTCCTCCTCGCGCTGGCGTTCGACTTTCTGAACGGCCTGCACGACGCCGCAAACAGCATTGCGACGGTTGTCGCGACGCGGCTGCTGAAGCCTGTGCAGGCGGTGATGTTCGCCGCCTTCTTCAACTTCGCGGCCTATTTCCTGAGCCTCGCTTTTCCGCAATTGCACAAGGTGGCAGAAACGATCGGCGCCGGGCTGATCGACAAGGATCTGGTCACGCCAGCGGTGGTCTTCGGCGCGCTGGTCGGCGCGATGTTCTGGAATGTCGTCACCTGGCTGAAGGGCATCCCGTCCTCGTCGAGCCATGCGCTCGTCGGCGGCATCGTCGGCGCGGGCATCGCCCATGCGGGATTCGAGGGCATCCAGTGGTCGGGGCTCAACAAGACGGTCATCGCGATCTTCCTCTCGCCGCTGCTCGGCATGCTGCTCTCGATGCTCGTGATGCTGCTCAGCAGCTGGGCGTTCCGGCGCTCGACCGCGAAATTCGCCGAAGTGACGTTCCGCCGCCTGCATCTCGTTTCATCGGCCGCCTATTCGCTCAGCCACGGGCTTAACGACGCGCAGAAGACGATGGGCGTCATCACCGTGCTGCTGTATTCGACCGGCTATCTGACCGGCGATTTCCATGTGCCCCACTGGGTAGCGATCAGCTGCTATATCGCGATCGGTCTCGGCACCTTGTCGGGCGGGTGGAAGATCATCGAGACGATGGGCGGCCGCATCACCAAATTGTCGCAGCATCAGGGTTTTGCCGCCTCGACCGGTGGGTCGATCATGGTGTTCAGCGCCAGCCTGCTGGGTATCCCGGTGTCGACGACCCATACGATCACCGGCAGCATCATCGGCGCCGGTGTCGCGCGCCGCGCAAGTGCAGTGCGCTGGGGCGTGGCGAGCAACGTCGTCGTCGCCTGGTTCATCACCATCCCGGCGAGTGCGATCGTCGCGGCACTCTTCTATTCGCTTACGCGCCTCTTCTGATCATTTTGCCGGGCGATAATCGATGCTGGCCGCCCCGACCATGCGGACGGGAAGGTAGAGGCCGTTGCCATACGCCTTGATCTCACCGGTTTCGAAGCTGTCGATACGGCTTCGGATGACGAAGTCGCCTTCGCGCCGCTGATCGATCGCGCGGCGAATCTTGGCTTCCAGCTCGGTGAGATCGCGGGTGAAATTCTGGGTCAGCGCGTCGGTAATCATCGGCGCGAAATCGGGCTGCTGTGCCAAAAGGACGAAGATGTCGCCCTTGATCCCGTTGGTGTCGCCGTTGATGCCAGACGCGGCCGCGCGTGGGCGCACGCTTCGCGCCGACCGGCAGCACGTCCATGTCGACCCCTACCGCGATCTTGTGGTCGGGCGCGCCATAGACAGTGACCTTGCCGATGCGCGCATCGACCGGACCGACGGCGGGCAGGTCGAACGGCCGTAGCGATCGTTTGGCGAGCGCGCGCGCGATCACGGGTTCGAGCTGCGCATAATCGGCGATCACCGGCACGCGAACGTCGAAATGCGGTTTGGGCATTTCGCGCACCAGCCGCGGCAGCGGCGTCGGCGCCGGATCCTGCGGCCGGTTCGACACGAAGCTTTCGGTCACCGCCTCGACCGCGAGATTGAGGTCGAGCCGCAGGCCATTGACGCGGAATCCGCCGAACAGGATACGCTGCGGCGTGACCCGCATCCACACGGGGGGATTTTCGCGGTTGAGCTCGATCGTCGTAAAGGCCTGGCGCCAGATGTCGGCCGCCTGGGCGCGGATGTTGATGCGGGCGATTTCGCGATTCACTTCGCGTTCGACATCGCGGATCACCGGGCGGAGCTTTTCATCCGCCTCGTCGATGAAGGTGATGCGCTGGCCCAGAAAGTCGATGCCGGGGGGATTGGTCCAGCCATAGCTGATCCGCGCCTTGCCCTGCATCCGCCAGTCGCTGGTCAGATCGATGCGCACGCGCGCATGCGCCATCGCCGATCCGGTCGCGGTTTCACCCTTCAGCACGCCGCCGACGTCGCGCGCGCTGATCCGCGCATGCAGCGGTACATCGACGACGATCTCGTTTCCTTCGCCGCGCATGCGCAGCGCCCCGCGCGTGACCTGCCCCACGATGGTGCAGGGGATCGCCGGCGTCACCTTTACCTTCTTGCCAAACAGCTTCACGCGTTGCGGTTCGACGCAGGCCTTTTCGCGCCGGTTGATCGTCCACAGCGTCTTTGGGATCGCCCGTTCGAGTTCGCGTTTCAGTGGGGCGATGTCGGCGTTGACCGGGACCGCGATCAGCGACGTCTGCGACGGGCTGGGCGCCGTGTCGGTGGCATACGGCGGCGCTTCGTCGCCGCCCTTCGCGGGATCGCAGCCGGCGAGCGCAGCCGCCAGACATGATGCAACAATCAGCCCCTTGATCGCGTGCATGGCCCTGTCCCCGATCGATATCTGTCAGATAACATCGATCGGCGAAAGCCGTTCCAACAATTTGCGCGCATCAGGAAGAGGGTGATCAGCCTGCGATGACCCCGAACAGGTCGTGCTCGTCGGCATCTTCGACCACCACGTCGACGATGTCGCCAGCTTTCAGCGTCGCGGCGACGTCGCGCAGATAGACATGCCCGTCGATTTCGGGGGCGTCGGCCTGGCTGCGGCCGGTGGCGCCGATGCTCCCTTCTTCGTCGGCTTCGCCTACTTCGTCGATGATGACGGCAAGCGTGCGGCCGACCTTGGCTTCGAGCTTGGCGGCGCTGATCGCGGCGGTCTTCGCCATGATCCGCTGGTAGCGTTCTTCCTTGACCTCTTCGGGGACCGGATTGGGCAGGGCATTCGCCTGCGCGCCCGCGACGGGTTCGAAGCGGAAGGCGCCGACGCGGTCGAGCTGCGCCTCGTCGAGCCAGTCGAGGAGATACTGGAAATCCTCTTCGGTTTCGCCGGGGAAGCCGACGACGAAGCTCGAACGGATCGCGATGTCGGGTGCGATCGCGCGCCACGCCTTCAGCCGTTCGAGCACCTTTGCTTCGTTCGCCGGGCGCTTCATCGCCTTCAGAACCTTCGGGCTCGCGTGCTGGAAGGGGATGTCCAGATAAGGCGTCAACAGCCCCTCGGCCATCAGCGGGATCACCGCATCGACGTGCGGATAGGGATAGACATAGTGGAGCCGCACCCACGGCGCGCGACCTTCGCTGGTGCGAAGCTGGCCGAGTTCGCGGGCGAGGTCGGTCATGTGCGCACGCACTTCATGACCCTTCCATTCGCGCGGCTGGTGCCGGATATCGACGCCATAGGCCGAGGTGTCCTGGCTGATCACCAGCAACTCCTTCGTCCCTGCCGCGACGAGCTTTTCAGCCTCGCGCAGCACCGCGTCGATGCGGCGGCTGACGAGCTTGCCGCGCAGATCGGGGATGATGCAGAAGGCGCAGCTGTGATTGCAGCCTTCGCTGATCTTCAAATAGCTGTAGTGGCGCGGTGTGAGCTTCAGCCCGCCTTCGGGGATCAAATCAACGAATGGCCCCTGAGTCGGCGGCGCCGCCTCGTGGACCGCGTCGACAACCTGTTCATATTGATGCGCGCCGGTGACCGCGAGGACGTTGGGGAAACGCGCCCGAATGACCTCCGCCTCGTTGCCCATGCAGCCGGTGACGATGACGCGGCCATTCTCCGCCATCGCCTCGCCGATCGCCTCCAGGCTTTCCTCCTTCGCGCTGTCGAGGAAGCCGCAGGTGTTGACGAGCACCACGTCGGCGCCGGCATAGTCGGGCGACAGGCCATAGCCGTCGGCGCGCAATTTGGTCAGAATCCGTTCGCTGTCGACGAGTGCCTTCGGACAGCCGAGCGAAACCATGCCGACTTTCGGCTGGGCGGGGAGGGTCTTGATTGTCATGATCGGCCGCGCGCATAGGCGATTTTTGCGCCCTTGTCACGCGCCCGCTGCTTGGGCGTAAAGCCTAATCGGCTTCGCACGCCTCGCACGGGATGACTTCGACCAATATGTCGCCGCTCTGCAGGGATTTTGCACCCGCTTCCCAGAAGCCGATCGGCTGACCGCCGCGATAGATGCGCAGGCCGCGGCCGCCGCTGGCGAGTTCGTCGATGCTCTTGCCGATTTCCTCGGGCCGCACCGGGCGTTCGTTGAGCTGCACCTTGCCCGATACCGAGGCGAGGTCGGCCATATAATCGGCGATATGCGCGCCCTGCGCCGATCCGGCGAGCAGCAGCCCGGTGAAACTGACCGGGTTGATGACGTCGTTCGCACCCGCTTGCCGCGCGAGCAATTCATTGTCCTGAGTCCGGATGACGACGCTGATCGGTACCTGCGGCGCAAGATGCCGGACGGTCAGGACGATCAGGATCGACGTGTCGTCGCGTCCCGCCGATACCAGCACCGAGCGGGCCTGGGCGATCCGCACATCGAGCAAGGTTTCGTCGCTCGATGCATCGCCTTCCAGCACGTTGCAGCCCATCGCTTCGGCGGCATTGATGCGCTGGCGCGACGGATCGATGACGACAATGCAGGCGGGATCGGTGCCGCGCGCAATCAGTTCGTGAACCGCCTCGCCGCCGCTGACGCCGAAGCCCAGAACGACGATGTGATCGGTGAGTTTTGCCTGGATGCGGGCCATACGCCATTTTTCCCATGTGCGTTTGATAACGAAACTATAGGCCGTGCCGACAAAGATGAAGAGCACGGCAATGCGGATCGGGGTCACGATCAATGCCTCGATCAGGCGCGAGCGGTCCGATACCGGCGCAATATCACCGAATCCGGTGGTCGTGACCGAAATCATCGTGAAATAGACGACGTCGAGGAAGCTGATGTGGCCGTCGTGGCTGTCCTTCAGTCCGGCGCGATCGATCCAGTGAACGAGGACGACGAAGGCGATCAGCAGGAAGGCAAGGCCGAGCCGCGCGGTGACGTCCGCCCAGACGGGCCATTTGCTCGCGCGGCGCAGCGGTTGAAACCGGTGCTGGAGCTTCAGTCGGTCGGACGGTCGACGGCTCATCGCGGCGGCAACTGCTTCATCGGATCGACGGGTATCCGATTCTTGCGGAGCTGGAAATGGAGTTGCGGCGACTGCACCTGGCCGGTGGCGCCGGCGAGGCCGATCACCTCGCCCGTCTTGACCGCCTGTCCGCGCTGGACGTCGATCTTGGCCGCATGGCCATAGGCGCTCATCCAGCCGCCGCCATGGTCGATCAGGATCAGGCCACCATAGACCGCGATCTGATCGCCGGCATAGGCGACCACCCCGGCCGCCGCGGCATGGATCGGCGTCCCGCGCGCGGCGGCGATGTTGATCCCGTCATTGACCTTGCCGGGGGCAAGCGGGCCGAAACGTGCGATCAGCTTGCCCTGCAGCGGCCATTGGAACCGACCCGAAAAGGCGGCGGGCGGCGCGATGGCGGTGGTGACCGGCGCGCGCGGCGCGGCGCTGGCGGCGGCGGGGCGCGTGCTGGCGGCGAGTGCGGGCTGGCTGCCGGTCATGATGTCGTCGATATCGAGACGGAAGGCGGCGGCGCGCGCGGCGACATCGACCTGTTCCGGTGTCAGCGGCCGGGCCGACGCGGGCAGGCGCAAGCGCTGGCCGACGCGCAGGATATAGGGCTCGGCAAGCGCGTTGATCGTCACCACCTCGCCCCAATCGACGCCATAGGCATGGGCGATGCCGATGCCGGTCTCGCCCGCGGCGACGCGGTGGTAGCGGCCGGCCGGAATCCGCAGTTGCTGCCCAGGGCGCAGCGTATAGGGCGGCGCAAGGTCGTTCTCCATCGCGATGGCCTCGGACCCCGCACCGGTCATCGCACCGATCGCGCGCAGCGTGTCGCCGGGGCGCACGATATAGGTCGAGGCGGCAATATCGCGGGCGTTGGCTGCGACGGGCTGAAGCGTCCAGGTCGGTCGCGCGTCGCCGCCGACAACCTCCCCAAGCGAACCGCGCTCGAAATCGGAGGCCGGCGCCTTATGCGCAACCGAAGGGGCGCGCGGAGCCGGAGCGGTGGTGGCCGGAATACAGGCCGACAGGGCGAGGGCGCCGGTCAACGCGCCGATATAATGATGAATTTTCCCCACTGCGTCCCTTTGGCAGAGCCGCGCAGGGAAAGCTACTATGGTTAATCCGAAGCCAGCCTGGCGGCATAGGCCCCGCGCAGCGCGGCGAGCGAGGCATCGTGGGTGAGGTCGAGCTGCAGCGGGGTCACGGCGATATAGCCATCGTCGATTGCCTCGAGGTCGGTGTCGTGGCCCGGCGAATGTTCGATCCCGTGCAGCCCGAACCAGTAATAACGATAGCCGCGCGGGTCGGTGCCCTCGACGATCGAGCCGCGGCTGTAATCGTGGAAGCCCTGCCGCACGACGCGTATGCCCTTCACCGCTTCGGCGGGGATGGCGGGGAAATTGACGTTGATCAGCGTTCGCGGCGTCATCGCCATGGCGACGAGCGGGCGCAGCACCTTGGCACCCCATGCCTCGGCCGCCTCGAACGGCACGGCGTCACCCATGCCTTCGCGCGCATAGACCTGGCTCAGCGCGATGGCGGGGATGCCCGCCAGCGCCCCCTCGATCGCCGCCGAAACGGTCCCCGAATAGGTGATGTCGTCGCCAAGGTTCGCGCCGCGATTGACGCCCGAGAGGATCAGGTCGGGCTTTTCGGGCATCAGCTTGCCCATCGCGATCATCACCGAATCGGTCGGCGTGCCGGTGCACGACCAGCGCCGTTCGCCATGCTCGCGCACGCGCACCGGACGCGACAGGGTGAGCGAGTGGCCAGCGCCCGACTGCTCCTCTGCCGGGGCGCAAATCCAGATGTCGTCGGAAAGCTGGCGCGCGATCGCTTCGAGCACCGCCATGCCGGGGGCGTGATAACCGTCGTCGTTGGTCAGAAGGATGCGCATGTCTTTTCCAGGCTTTGTGTCATTGCGAGGAGCGCAGCGACGAAGTAATCTCCAGCGGAATATCTGCGCTTGGTCGAAGGCTGGAGATTGCTTCGCTGCGCCCGCAATGACGGATCAGGGCACCAGCCGCGTTATCCCGCCCATATAGGGCAAGAGCGCGGGCGGAACATCGACGCTGCCATCGGCTTGCTGATAATTTTCCAGGATGGCGACGAGCGTGCGCCCGACCGCAAGCCCCGACCCATTGAGCGTATGAACGAATTCATTCGCCTTGGCGCCGTCGCGGCGGAAGCGGGCGTTCATCCGGCGCGCCTGGAAATCGCCGCAGTTCGAGCAGCTCGAAATCTCGCGATAGGCGCCCTGACCCGGCAGCCAGACTTCGAGGTCATAGGTCTTGCGCGCGGCAAATCCCATGTCGCCCGCACATAGCAGCATCTTGCGATAGGGCAGGCCGAGCGCTTCGAGCACCGCTTAGACAAGCTCGACCTTCCAGAACTGGTGCTGGCGGATATAGCCGCGCGTGTCGCGCCCCGCCGATCCGGCCTCCGACCGGAAGCAGGGCGTGAGCGCGGTCATGCGGACGGGAAGGTCGGCCTCGGGTAGAATCTCTTCGCGCACCGCATTGGTCAGGCTCATCTCGGAGGTCGAGATCAGCCAGCGACCGTCGGTGGTCTGGAACAGGTCTTCACGGAATTTGGGCAACTGCGTGGTGCCGAACGCCGCCTCGTCGCGCACCATCAGCGGGGTTGCGCATTCGACATAGCCCGGCTCGCCCGTTTGCATGTCGAGCATGAACTGGCCGAGCGCGCGTTCGAGTCGCGCCATCTGCCCTTTCAGAAACGCGAAGCGCGCGCCCGACATCTTGGCCGCGGTTTCGAAATCCAGCCCCAGCGCGGGACCGAAATCGGCATGTTCGCGCGGCTGGAATTCGAAGCTGCGCGGCGTTCCCCAGCGCGCGATTTCTACATTACCCTCTTCGTCGAGGCCATCAGGCACGTCGTCGGCCGGCAGGTTGGGCAGCGCCGCCAATATGTCCTGCAGTGCGGCGAGCCGGTCGCGTTCGGCCTGTTCCTCTGCCGGGAGCTTTTCCTTGAGCGCGGCGACCTCGCTCTTGAGCGATTCGGCACGATCCTTGTCGCCCTGTGCCATCGCCTGACCGATCAGCTTCGACGCTTCGTTGCGGCGCGCCAGCGATGCCTGGATCGCGGTCTGGAGCGCGCGCAATTCGGCGTCGGCGGCGAGGATGGTCGCGGACATGGGTTCGAAGCCGCGGCGCGCGAGGCTGGCGTCGAAAGCTTGCGGGTTTTCCCGGATCAGGCGGATATCGTGCATCGCCGCGCTATGGCGTTGCTGCCTTCGCGGTGCAACCCTGCGCGGATATCATCGGGACGCAAAAAAGGGGGCCACCCCTAAGAGTGGTCCCCAGAAGGTGGTCTGGGTCTCCCCCCCCATGACCTCCAGTGGATACGTTAGGCCGCGTCAGCTTCGTTGCCGTTGCGATTCGCGGCGCGGCGGCGCGCGACGAGCGCGGCTGCTGCTGCACCGAACAATAGCATCATCGGAGGCGCAGGAACAGGGGTTGGATCACCGGACGATCCGCTGCTCGTGCTGCCGCCGGAGCTGGACGAGGAGGATGAGCTCGACGAGCTGCTGCTCGACGAAGATGACGACGACGACGAACTGCTGCTCGGCCCACCGAAACTGCTGCTG
>LULO01000963.1_pt1 | contig 14559 bp, 14 predicted proteins | sample 728121 | NCBI WGS metagenome assembly LULO01 (sample SAMN03860287, study PRJNA289734) | marine metagenome | biome: seawater column; feature: ocean; material: water; isolation source: Red Sea water column Station 149 - depth 50m | place: Saudi Arabia: Red Sea | collected 2011-10-15 | depth 50 m | reverse complement strand
TAAGAGACAGAGAATTTCCTGCTCTACGGCGTCAACGTCGCGACCGGCGAGCAAAAGGCGATGCTGCTCTCGCTCGTCCTTGCGCACAGCGATTGCGTGGCGCGCGACCGTGGACAGCGGCCGATATTGCTGCTCGACGAAGTCGCCGCGCATCTCGACCCGCTGCGCCGCGCCGCGCTTTACGCGCGCCTTGCCGGGCAGGGCGGGCAGGCGTGGCTCACCGGCACCGAGGCGGGGCTGTTCGACGCGATGCCGGGTCCGGTGACGCGCTTTCGGGTTGCGGGCGGGCGGATCGCGCCGGGCTAGGGCGTCGCCGCGCCGCGACGAACGCTGCGCCTTTCCATGCTTCGCCCGCTTGTGCGGCCCGTCGTTCGTCCGTAACGCTGAGGCGAATCTCCGGCGCTCGACCGGACGGATATGGGAGCAATGCGCGTGACGAGTGACGTGATGACAGAGCCGCTGGTGGCGCTCGATCCGGCCTGGCCGAAAATGTCGATGGCCGATGCAACCGCGGTGCTGACCGCGCCCGGCGCGCGCTTCGAGATGGAGACGGTGACGATCCGCGGCGTGCCGACGCGGGTGTGGAAAAATGCCCCTAACGATCTGGGCGTCCTCCTCGACCTGTCGCGCACCCATGGCGCGCGGCTATTCACAATTCTCGACGACGACCGCATCAGCTTCGAGGCCAATTGGCGCGCGACCGCGGCGCTGGCGCAGGCGCTGCAGGACATGGGCGTGGGCAAGGGCGACCGTGTCGCCTTTGCGATGCGCAACCTGCCCGAATGGCCGATGGTCTTTTTCGCGATCACGACGATCGGCGCGATCGCAGTGCCGCTCAATGCATGGTGGACCGGCGCTGAACTGGCCTATGGCATTCGCGATTCGGGGGCAAAGGTCGTGATCGTCGATGGCGAGCGGCTCGAGCGGCTGCGCGATCATCGCGAAGAACTGGACGGAGTCGCGCGCTGGATCGTCGCGCGCGGCGGCGCTGAAGGCGACACGACGGCGATCGAGGATATCGTCGGCGCACCCGCAAGCTGGGCGGCGCTTCCCGATATTGCGCGGCCTGTCGTTGCGATCGATCCCGATGACGAGGCGACGATCTTCTACACCAGCGGCACCACGGGCAATCCCAAGGGCGCGCTCGGCACCCATCGCAATCTGATGAGCAATATCCTCTCGGGCGGCTTTTCGGCGGCGCGCAGCTTTCTGCGCCGCGGCGAAGCGATCCCCGATCCGCAGCCGCGCACGACGCTGACCGTCATTCCGATGTTTCACGTCACCGCCTGTTCGGCCAGCCTGATGGGCAGCATGGCGGCGGGCAACACGACGATTTTCATGCGCAAATGGGACGCGGTGCAGGCGATGGAGATTATAGAACGCGAAAAGGTCAATGTGACCGGCGGCGTGCCGACGATCGCCTGGCAGCTGATCGAGCACCCCGACCGCGCCAACTACGACCTCTCGTCGATCGAGGCGATCGCCTATGGCGGCGCGCCGTCGGCGCCCGAACTGGTCAAGCGCATCTACGAAGAATTCGGCGCGCTGCCGGGCAACGGCTGGGGGATGACCGAAACGATGGCGACAGTGACGTCGCATTCGTCGGAAGATTATCTCAATCGTCCGACCAGCGCCGGGCCGGCGGTTGCGGTCGCCGACCTTGAAATCCGCGACGATGATGGCGTGACGGTGCTGCCGACGGGAACGGTCGGCGAGCTGTGGGCGCGCGGCCCGATGATCGTCAAAGGCTATTGGAACAAGCCCGAGGCGACGGCCGAAACCTTTGTCGACGGCTGGGTGCGCACCGGCGATCTCGCGCGCCTTGATGACGAAGGCTTCGTCTATATCGTCGACCGGGCGAAGGACATGGTGCTGCGCGGCGGCGAGAATATCTATTCGTCGGAAGTCGAAAACGCGCTCTACGAACATCCGGCGGTCACCGATTGCGCGATCATCGGCATCCCGCATCGCACGCTGGGCGAAGAACCCGCGGCGGTCGTGCATCTGGCGCCGGGGATGATGGCAAGCGAGAGCGAATTGCAGGATTGGGTGCGCGCGCGGCTCGCCGCGTTCAAGGTGCCGGTGGCGGTGCATTTCGTCGCCGACACGCTGCCGCGCAATGCCAATGGCAAGATATTGAAGAAGGATCTGAAGGCGCTGTTCGCCGACCGCGCAAGCTGACCCGCCTTTTGGGGGAACGGGGGTGCGGCTTTGCCACCCCCGCGACGTCTTCCGGGCAAAGGATAGGCCTTTGCCAAATTTTCTACATGATTCTCGGTTCGACGTTCGCCGGCTGCGCGGCGCGATGATCCTGTCCCTCCTGACGCTGGGCGCCTGCGGGGCGCCGCATTCGCCTTCTGATCAGGCGATTGCGACCTTCTCGCTGACGACGCGCGCGGGGATTACCGATTATGCGGTCGATCCCGATCCGAGGCGATCGTGCCGCGGCTCGCGGCGCTCGATGCCGCCGCGCGGAAGGACGACCGGCAGGGTGCGGGACTCGCGGCGCTCGAAATCTATCGCGCGCTGGTCGAGGATATGGCGACCGTGTCGAAGGCGACAACGGCGATGGCGCTGATCGATTATGCGCAATTGGCCGGGACCGCGCGCCTTGGGGCGGCGCGGCCCGATTGGTCCGGCGTCGATGCGGCGATGGCGGTGGCGGGGCAACATTGGGATGACATAGCGGGTGACGTCGGCGACACGGCGCTGGCGGGCCAGATGGGTGCGGCGCTGAAGGCGGCACAGGATGGCGCGGCGCGGCGCGACGATTCCGCGACCGAACAGGCGCTGCAGGCCGCACGGCCATCGATCGATCGCCTGATCGCCTATTTCAAACGGACATAGCCGAGAGGACCGCGTGCGGCGGTCGGTGTGAGCGGTGCGAGGCGATAGCGCGCGACATAGCCGATATGGTCGGACAGCATGCGGCCGTCGGCGCCGCGCCCGAACGGCACCGATATGGCCTCGGCGGTGAGCGCGGCGAGGCGGGTCGAGGCGAATAATTGCCAGTCCTTGGCGCGGTGAAAGCTTTCGAGCGCGGCGCGGGGCAGGCCGCTTGTGCTGCGCGAACAGGCGTGCATCGCATCGTCGAGCCCGCCGGTGCGCGCTGCACCCCACCAGCCGCCCGTCGCCGATGCGAAGGCGCGGGCGCGCGGCGCGATCTTGCCGACGTTGAAATCACCGGCAAAGATGATCGGATAGCGATGCCACGGGCTTTGCGCCATGAACCGTCCGGCTGCGTCGAGCTGGCGGCGATAGGCATAGTCGGCGCGTTCGTCGGAAACCCCCGACGCCCCCCGCGAATTGAAATGCGCGGTGGTCACGACGACTGGCGTCGCCGCACCCGCACCGCGACGAGCGCCATCAATATGCCCTTGTTGGCAAGGCAGTCATAACCGGCACAGGCGTAGGCGGGAAAGGGTGCGCGGCGCACCGCGAGGATCGGATAGTCCGACAGCAGTTGCAGCCCGCTGCCGAGCAGCTTGCCCGACCGCTCGCCCTTGAACCATGACGCGGCGGCGGCGAAGCGGCGGTCGGCGGCGGTGGTGGGCAGGCTGCCGCGATCGGCGGCGACCGGGCCGTCCACGACATAGCGATAACCGCTTTCCGCACCGATCCGCTGCGCGGCGCGAGTGAAGGCTTCCTGCAGCACGACGATATGCGGCTGGGTTCCCGCCTGCCGCATCGCGCGCAGCCGCGCCGCGATCTGCCCGAAGTCATCGCTGCGCCCCCAGGCGAGCGGCCAGGGTAGGCCATGGATATTGTAGGTGAGGACGCTGATCGGGGTCGCGGGGGCTGGGGGAGGCGCGGCAGTTGCGGTGCAACTTACGGCAAACGCCCCCGCCAACGCGGCGGTCCGGAGCGCGCGGCGGGACAGGAATTGGGACATGGGGCAAGGCTCCCGCTACGCAATTCGACCATCGCCCCTGTCAAATGGACGGCGCCGCGCGCGCTTTTCCGCATGGGCACGAAAAAAGCGTCGCATTGCCGATCGATGGGCGCGATCCGATTGCGGCTTGGGCGCGGCATTGGTATGGGGCGGCGCATGATCGCCGACGGTCTGGAAGGGGCGTTCCTGGCCCACCGCGCAGCGCTGGAACGTTTCGTGCGGGCCCGCTGCGGCGACGCGTCGGATGCCGAGGATATTCTGCAGGATCTGTGGATCAAGATCGGCGGTATCGCGGCGGTTCCCGATGACCCGCTGTCCTATCTCTATCGGGTGGCCGACAATCTGGTGATCGACCGCCGTCGCTCGGCACAGCGACGCGAGCGGCGCGACGATGCGTGGAACGCGCTGGCAACGGACGATGCGGGCGAGGCATCGCCAGCCCCCTCGGCCGAGCGCGCGGCGATCGCGAAGAGCGAGTTGGCGCGCGTCGCGGCGCTGTTCGACGAACTGGGCGAGCCGACCACCGGCATCTTCCGCAGCTACCGCATCGACGGCACGCCGCAGCGCGACATAGCCGCGCATTTCGGCCTCAGCCTGAGCGCTGTCGAAAAACATCTACAAAAGGCCTACAAGGCCGTATTGCAATTACGTGACAAACTCGATGCGGAAAATGACTGACCAGACCGTCCTAGCTGCGAAGGGACGGTTTTAGGCATGGCAAACGGCATGACAGAGCAGGAGGCGGTGGGCTGGTTCGTCCGGCAGCGCGATCCCGCGCATGCCGATTGGCCTGCCTTCACCGCGTGGCTGGAGGCCGATCCGGCGCACGCCGCCGCTTATGACCGGGTGGCGATCGCCGATGCGGCGATGACCGAGGCCCTCGCCGCGCGCCCCTTGGTCGCGGATCGCCCGGACGCCGCGCCCGCCAACGACAACGCCCCCGGATTCTTCCGCCGCTATGGTGCCGTTGCCGCCGCGCTGCTCGTCGCGGTGAGTGCATGGCCGGTCTATCGCGTCGCGGTGCCGACCTATGCGGTCGAGACCGCGCTCGGCGAGCAGCGCAGCGTGACGCTGGACGACGGAACGGTGATCGACCTCAACGGCGGAACGCGCGTGACGCTCGACCGCCGCAATCCGCGCATCGCGACTCTCGAAAGCGGCGAGGCGGTGTTCCGCGTCACGCACGATCCCACCGATCCCTTCACCGTCGTATCGGGCGACATGCGACTGCGCGATGTCGGCACGGTCTTCAACGTCGCACGCGAGGACGGACGTGCCGAAGTGAGCGTTGCCGAAGGCGCGGTGATGTTCGATCCCGATCGCGCGGCCCTGCTGCTCCGCGCCGGGCAGCGACTGCACATCGCGCATAGCGGCGCCGCACCGGTCGTCACCCGCGTCGATCCCGCGACAGTGGCCGGGTGGAAGACGGGCCGCCTCGATTTCACCGCGGCGCCGCTGTCGGACATCGCGCCCGACCTGTCGCGCGCGCTTGGCGCCCCGATCGCGGTCGACCCCGCCATCGCCGATCGCACCTTTACGGGCACGATCCTGATCGACGGCAAGGATAAGGCCGCTATAGAAAAGATCGCGATCCTGATGGGCGTTTCGGCCCGCAAGGTCGGCGAGGAGTGGCGACTGACCGCGAACTGATGGTGCAGCGTTACAGGCGATGGGCAGCGGCCAGCCTCGTGGCGGCTCTGGCCCCCGCGTCGGTCCATGCCGCCGAGACGCATCGCTTTGCCATCGCTGCCGGCCGGCTCGACCAGGCGATTCTTGAACTCGGGCGCCAGGGCGGCGTCAGTGTCGCGCTTGCCGATCCCGCGATGGGCGAGATCCGCGTGCGCCGCGTCGCCGGCACGATGGACGCCGAAACCGCGCTCGCGCGGCTGCTGCGCGGCACCGGGCTGGGCGTGACGATCATCGACGCGCGCAGCTTTCGCATCGTGCGCGTCCCCGTCCGGGCGCGCCCGGCACCGCCGCCGCGCCGCCCGGCGCCGCGCCCCGCGGCCCCACGCCGAGCCGACCCCGCGCCGCCCGAAGAAATTATCGTCACGGCCAGCAAGCGCGACACCGCGCTCGCCGACTATCCCGCAGCGGTTACGGTGATGCGCCTCGATGACAGTTTCGCGGGCGCGCCTGGGCAGCATGGTTCGGACGTCATCGTGCGCCAGCTTCCCTCGGTCAATTCGACCAACCTCGGCCCCGGCCGCAACAAGCTGTTCATTCGCGGCGTCGCCGATTCGAGCTTCACCGGCCCGACGCAGGCGACGGTGGGGCAATATTTCGGCTACGCGCGGCTCAACTATAACGCGCCCGATCCCGACATCGCGCTCTATGACATCGACAAGATCGAGGTGCTGGAAGGGCCGCAGGGAACGCTTTACGGCGCCGGATCGCTCGGCGGCATCATCCGCATCGATCCGGCAAGGCCCGACAGCGGCGGTTTCGCGGCGCGGATGCAAGCGGGCTATGCGCTGACCCAGCATGGCGCCGACAGCCACGATGCGGCAGCGACGCTCAACCTGCCGCTCCTGACCGATCGTGCTGCGCTGCGCGTCGTCGGCTATCACCGCATCGACGGCGGCTATATCGACGACAGCGCCCGCGGGCTCAGCGACGTCAACCGCAGCCGCATCTTCGGCGGGCGCGCGGCGCTGCGTGTGACACCGGGCGACGGCTGGACGATCGATGCGGGCTGGGTGCGGCAGGACATCCAGACGCGCGACGGCCAATATTCGGAGGCCGGGCTGCCCGACCTGACGCGGCAGAGCCTGATCGCGCAGCCCTTCGACAATGATTATTCGCTACTCTACGCCACGGTCGAAAAAAGCTGGGGTCCGCTGGTGCTGCGATCGACCGGTGCGATCGTGTCGCACGATCTGGCGAACCGCTTCGATGCGTCGGCGCTCGGCGGCGGGAGCCCCTTGGCCTTTACGCAGGATATTGCGATCCGCCAGCACGCCAATGAAACGACACTGTCGCGGCAGGGCGCGCACGGGCATGGCTGGATCGCGGGGATCAGCATCACCGACGGGAAGGCCCGGACCCGGCGCGCGCTCGGCGACCCCGCGGCGCCCGTTCCGATCGCCGATATTCTGAACGAGCGCAGCGAGGTTGCGCTGTTCGGCGAATGGACCTTCGGCCTCGCGCCGCGGCTCAGCGCCAGCCTCGGCGGCCGCTATGCCCATACGCGCTTTTCGGGCGAACTGATCGATCCTGCAAACCCGAACCCGCCCGAACCGCGCCGCGCCGTCGACTATTTCGTGCCCGCCGTGGCGCTGCGCTGGAAACCGGGGGGCGGCTGGCTGATCTACGGGCGCTATCAGGAGGGATTCCGGCCCGGCGGATTGTCTGTGAGCAGTCCGGGAAGCGCGGTCGCCTTCCAGTCGGATACCATCGCGACGTTCGAACTCGGCGCGCGGCGCGGGTCGCCCGATCATGATCCGCTCAGCGTGGCGCTGTCGGGCTCCTACGCGCGCTGGGAATCGATTCAGGCCGATCTCGTCGATGCGCAGGGTTTTCCCTACACGGACAATATCGGCAATGGTTCGATCCTGGGCTTCAGCGCGTCGGCGACGTGGAACGCGACGGCGTCGCTGCGCCTCGACGGCAGCGCCTTTCTCAACCACAGCAGCCTGACCCAGGCCGCACCGGCCTATGCGCGGGCGGAGGATAATGATCTGCCCAATATCGCGCAGTGGGGCGCGCGGGTGGGCGCGCGCTGGGTGCGGAGCGTCGGCGCCGATGCCCGCCTGTCGATTGCCGCCGATGCGCGCTATGTCGGCAAATCCTATCTCGGCGTCGGCAATCTGCTCGACATCAGCCAGGGCCGCTATGTCGACACGGCTCTGAACCTGCGTCTCGAGCGCGGGCGTTTCGGCTTTGCGCTAGGTGTCACGAACCTGTTCAACGCCGATCGTAACCGCTTTTCCTATGGGAACCCCTTCACCGTGGTCGCCGGTCGGCAGGAAACGCCGCTGCGGCCCCGCACCGTCAGGATTGGCCTGGATGCAGCCTTTTGAACGGCGGTTCAGCCGCGCGCGGCGGCGGCGCCTTTGCGGGCGCGGCGCGGGTGCGAGGCGCCTTGTCCGCGTTGCGGCTGCCCCAGACGAGCAAGCGATAGACCATCGCCATCAAGGACATGTCAGTCATGCGGCTCTCCGATAAATCCTCGCGCAAATTCCTGGCCTCGATCCACGACGTCAGCCCGCGCTTCGCCGACGAGGTCGATCGCCTGCTCGACCAACTCGTCCGCCACCTTGGCGGGCCGAAGCTGGCGATGCTGGTCGTTCCCGATCATTGGGACAGCGCGCCGATCGCCGAGGACCGGGGCTTTCAGAGCCGCCTGCGCGGCTGGGCCGACGCGGGCGTTGAAATGTTCGTCCACGGCTGGGCGCATCGCGACGACAGCCGGCACAGCGGTGCGCTCGACGGTTTCCGCGCGCGCCACATGACGGCGGGCGAGGGCGAGTTCCTCGGCCTTGACCATGCCACCGCGCTGGCGCGGATGACGGCGGCCAAGAAACTGGTTGAGGACGTGACAGGGGTTGCCGCAACCGGTTTCATCGCGCCCGCGTGGCTCTACGGAGCTGGGGCTCTGTCCGCTTTGCCACAGGCCGGATTTGCGATGGCCGAGGATCATATGAAGGTGTGGAATCCACAAACCGGCGCGGTGCTCGCGCGCGGTCCGGTCATCACCTGGGCAAGCCGCAGCAGGGCGCGGATCGCCAGTTCCTTGTTGTTTTCTGCGCTCGCGCGGCATGCGCTGAAACCGATGCGTGACGTGCGCGTCGCGGTGCATCCGGGCGATGCGCACGTGCCCAGCCTTGTGGCCAGCATCGACAAATGCTGTGCCGCGCTGCTCGCGGGGCGCCGGGTCGCGCGCTATGCGGATCTCGCGGCCGATCATGCCGCCACCCGCGACGAACGCGCGGCGATCAGCGCGTCATAATGGCGGAGCAGGTCCGCGACATGGTCGCGGTCCGATCGGACGGCCATGGCGGCACGGCGCGCCGCCTGACGGACCGCCGCGCGATCGCGCGCGCAGAAACGGGCGATGGCCTGCGTCGCCGCCGCGGCATCGCGTGCGGCATAGGTTTCCGCAAATTCCGGGCGCGCGATCTCGGCACAGCCGCCTTCGTCGGGGACGATCAGCGGAAGGCCCGACGCCAGCGCCTCCGACGCCACCAGGCCGAAGGTTTCGCCTTCGCACCCGTGGATCAGCGCATCGCAGCTCGCCATCAATGTCGGGGCGGCGGCGGCCTGCACCGCGTCGATCACCATGTCCCATCGCTTTTCGCCATGGTGCCGCCCGATGCCGAGCAGCAGGGTGGCGCTTTCCGGAAGGTCGCATTGCGCCAGCAGGTCGGCGCGCAGGCTGGCGTCGCGCAGGGTCGGTGAAAAGGCGGCGCGATCTATGCCCAGCGCGACGCAATGCGCCGGACCGATGTGGCGGTCGCTTAGCCGCTTGCCCAGCGAATCGCCGCAGACCACCAGACTGTCGAACAGCGGCATCGCGCGGCGCAGATAACGATTGAACCATTCGAAGGCCGCGTCGATCTTTTCGCGCGAGGCGATTCGTCCGAACCAGCGCTGTGGATAGGATACGACCGGGTCGCTGTGCAGGAAAAAGACCTTCGCGGCGTCGCCGGCCCATTTTCCGACGATCCACGCGGGGCGCCAGGGCGAAGAGGCTTCGACGACGTCGGGGTGCAACCGGTCGAGCCAGGCATGGATCGGCGCCGCATCCCAGAACATGCGGTAATTGGCGTCGAACGGCAGCGGCGGCGCCTTGACCCAGATGATCCGGCCGCCGGTCGCGCGCACTTCCTCGCGATCCTCGGCGCCGGGCGCGAGGACGATCAGTTCGTGGCCGGCTTCGGCAAGCAACTGCATCTTGCGGTCGACATAGGAGCGGATGCCGCCGCCCGTGGGGGAATAGAATTCGCAGACGTCGACGATCCGCATCGCCTCAATCCTTCTTGACCGGCGAAAAGCCCAGGCCGTGGAAATAATTCATCATCACGTGCATTTCCGTGACGCCGTTGCCCAGCGTCACCGCGGCCTTCGCCGATTTGGGTTTGCTCCACCCCAATTTGGGATTGCCGGGGAAGCCGACGCCGTCGGACGAAAAGCTGAACTTGTGCTTGCCGTCGCGGTCGTGGATCATCGCGAAGCTGTAGCGGCCAGGCCGCGGCGCCCGGATGCACACCGCGACCGGACCGGCGGCGGGGGCCGCAAATTCGATGCGGCGGAAGTCCTTGCCCGCTTTCTGAAGGACGAAATCATCCTCCAGAAAATCCTTGTCGTTGCTCGGGAACAGCTCGACCCGGATCCGTCCCTTCCGGTCCTTCAGCCCGTCGAGCCAGACGAGCAGCGCCGGCGTTGTCGAACCCGCGGCGCAGGCGGGCGCGTCGCCAAAGACCGCGGCGCGTGCGGACGGCACCATTGCGGCTGAAACCAGCACGGCGGCGGCGAGGGCAGGGAAGCGGAAGCGGGTCATGCGGCCACTCCCTTGCGCAGCGGCAGCCAGGTCAGTGCAAAGACGATGACGTGGCAGAGCAGGGTCAGCGCGACTGTCAGTGCCACGAGCCGCGTCACCGCGGCGTCGTTGCCGACCAGAAAGACCGCCAGATTGGCAAAGACGATGTCCTTGTTGGGGACGAGCGGCAGGCGCGCGACGAGTTGGCGTCCCGTCACGAGCAGCATCCAGAGCGCGAGCGGCACGAGCGGCAGCGCAAGATGCCAGCACAGCGCGAGCAGCCCGGTGTAGGCGATGGTGCGGACGAGGTGGACCAGGAACACCCAGCGCAGTTCACTCGCAGGAAGCGAGAACAGGCGGCCGCGGAAGAGCAGGATGGCGAGCGACAGGGCGAGCATGACCCCTCCCGCCCCCAGGATCGGGCGGATATGCTCGGCGGGCAGCAGCGAATAGGCGAAGGGCGTGGCGATGGCGAGCAGTGCCAGCGTGAAGATGTTGCCGACGACCGCCGACAGGATGCTGACATCCTTGATCGCCGCGAAAGGCGCCGCGACCATGTTGAGCCGCGTCCGGGCCCAGGCGTAGAAATAGGCTTCCCCCGAATAGCCGAGCAAAATCTCGTTCGCGACCAGCTTGCGCAGGATCGGCACGATGCCCGACAGCGGCAGGCCCCACAGCCGCCGGAAAATCACCAGATCGGACAGCGGCTGCACCGCATAGATCGCAAGGAAGACCAGATAGAAAAGCGGGTTGGTGGGTAGCGCCTCGTGCAGCGCGGCCAGTCCGCCGCCCAGAAGCTCGCGCATCAGTCCGGCGAGCAGCGCCAGGCTGAGCAGGCCGCTGAGCAGCGCCGGCCAGCGACTGCGGATCGGTGTCAGCGGCTCGAGCGCGGCAAGAGGCGGCGTCGATGTGGGGGCTGCGGCAACCGTCAATCCGTTCACGCTTTTATCCCGTTAGTATCGTTTCCAGCGATTTTTCGCTTCTTCAGCTTCAGACGCCGCGGCGCGGCCGATCCCGCATCGGCGCGTGCGGAAAATCGGCGCGCGCGGCGTCTTGTCGATGGAAGGGCGTCCGATGCGGGCGCCGGTGTGGCATCGGGAAGGCCTGCGGCGTGGCGCGAGCGCAGCACATCATCATCATTTTTCATGATTTTTCTTTCGGTGGGACCGAGGTGATCGCGCTGCGGCTGGCGCGCGAATGGGTGGCGCAGGGGCGCCGCGTCACCTTGCTCTGCGGCACATTCGATGGTCCGCTGCGCTCCGCCGTGCCGCGCGGCGTCCACACCGAACGTCTCGAACCCGAAATCCCCAGAAGCCCGCTCTCACGCCTGCGCCTGCGGCGTGCGCTGTCGGCGGCGATCGCTCGCCTGCGGCCTGACGTCGTCTTTCTGCCTGGCAATTTTCATCATGTGCTGGCGGGTGCCGTGCGCGATCTGCCGCGGCGACCGAAGGTCGTGGCGAAGATCAGCAATCCGTTGGCGCCTTCGGCGATCCCGGCGCTACGCGCGCTGCTCGCGCGGGCCTTTCGTTGGGCGGCGCGCGATGTCGACTGGTTCGCCGCCATGTCGACCGGGCTCGCCGACGATGTGCGTGCGCTGACAGGACGCGGGGAGGTCAGCGTGATCTTCGATCCCAATATCGACACGATCATCAATTTGCCGGACGCGAGGAAGGTGCCGGGTACCGGGCCGCTTCATCTGCTGGCGGCGGGGCGACTCGTCGAGCAGAAGGATTTCGGCCTCGCGGTTCGAATCGTCGCCGAACTGGCCAAGCACCGCGACGTGCGGCTGACGATTGCGGGCGATGGGCCCGACGCGCCGCGGCTGGCGCGGCTGGCGCGGCGCTTGGGCGTTGCGGACCGGATCGCGCTTCCGGGGCGCTTGGCATCAATCGGGCCGGCGCTCGACCATGCCGACCTGCTGCTGATTACCTCGCGCTACGAAGGAGGGCCTGCCGTTGCGGTCGAAGCGCTCGAACGCGGCGTTCCGGTTGTCGCCACCGATTGTTCGCACTTCCTGCGTGATTTGCTCGCGGACGGTGATTGCGGCGCGATCGTCCCCAGCCGCGACCCGGCGGTGATCGCCAAGGCCATGCTCGAATGGATCGACCGGCAGGATCGCCGACCCTTTTCTCCGGCGGTCGTTACCGAGCCTTTCGGCACGGCCTTTGCCGCGCGCCGCTATCTCGATCTCTTCGACCGTCTGGCTGGGGAGGGCGGTTGCGCTGCGCCGGTCAGCAGGTCAACGCCGCCGCAAACAGGCAGCGAAAACGCTCGACGCACTCGGCCCCTTCTTCGGCATCGAGCTCGAAATTATCGACCTTCATGATCGTCCGCAGGACGCCGACGCCCATCAGGATCGCCAGCAGCATATTGGCGCGCATCTCGCCCTGATCGCCGCCGATCGTTCCGGCGAGCGGCTCCAGAACGTCGCGGTTGACCAGTTCGCGGATGATATCGCCCGCCTTGGGCGACGAGGCCGAGCGCAGCATGATGACGAACATCTCCATGCGATGATGGCGGTCGGCGTCATCGTCTTCGGCGACGAGTTGCGCCAGAAAACCGGGCAATTCGTCGATGCTTTTGGGCTCGCGGAACAGATGCGGCTTTGCTTCGTCGCTGACGACTTCGCGGAACAGGCCTTCCTTGCCGCCGAAATAGCGGCTGATCAGCGCGACATCGACCCCGGCATCGCCCGCAATGTCGCGCAGTCCGACATTCTCATACGCCTCACGCAGAAAGCGTTGGTGTGCGGCCGCCAATATCGACGCGCGGGTTGCAACGGCATCGCGCCGCTTGATGGTTGAGCTTCTCTCCATTTTTGCGTCCATAATGGTGAATGAGAATAAATCAACAACTGTTGACTTACGATGAACGGCCCACTAGTTGACAGCGACCGTCATCGCGCAACTTCCCCCCTCCCTGTGGCGCGATGGCGGAACGCTTCAACAGAAAAGACAAGATCATGCAAAAGCGCTTTCTCCTCGCGCCCGTCCTGTGCCTTTCGCTCGCGCTGGCTGCCTGTTCGGGCGGCGGCGACCAAGGACAGGGCGGTCCGCCGTCGCTTCCCGTTACCGTGTCCCAGCCCCTCGTCCGCGACGTGACGGAGTGGGATGATTTTGTCGGCCGTTTCGAAGCGATCGACAGTGTCGAAGTGCGGCCGCGCGCGTCGGGATATTTGCAGCGCGTACACTTCGCCGACGGCCAATATGTGCGGGCCGGGCAGCTTCTTTTCTCGATCGATGCGCGCCCGAACCAGGCGGCGCTCGATCAGGCGCGCGCGCAGTTGGCGCGGGCCAATGCGACCCTGGCGAACGCGAAAACCGAATTCGCGCGCTCGGCGACGCTGGCCGCATCGCAAGCGGCGAGCACCGAGGAGGTCGAGCAGCGCCGCGCCGCCGTGCGCGCGGGCGAGGCCGATGTCGCGGCGGCGCAGGCCGCGGTGCGATCAGCGCAGCTCAACGTCGGCTTCACGCGCGTCACCGCGCCGATTTCGGGGCGTATTTCGCAACGGTTGGTCGATCCGGGCAATGCGGTCAGCGCCGATCAGACGGTGCTGACGACGATCGTGTCGACGAGCCCCATTCATTTCAGCTTCCAGGGGTCCGAGGCGAGCCTGCTCGGCTATGAACGCCGCGGCGACAAGCTCGACGGCGCGCCCGTGCGTATCCGCCTGCAAGGACAGCAGGATTATGCGATTTCGGGGCGGATCGACTTTGTCGACAACGCACTGTCGAACGGATCGGGGACGATCACCGTCCGCGCCGTCGTACCGAATCCCGACGGCAAGCTGCGCCCGGGCATGTTCGGCCAGCTTCAGCTTGCGGCTTCGGCGCCGCACGCCGCCGTCATGGTTCCCGACACCGCCATCGTCACCGATGCGGCGCGGCGCCTAGTCTATGTGATCGGCGACAAGAATGTGGTGCAGGCGCGCCCGGTCGAGCTTGGCCCCGTCATCGACGGGCTGCGCGTGATCCGTTCGGGCATCACCGCCAAGGATCGCGTCGTCGTCGGCGGCATCCAGCGCGCGATGCCGGGCAAGCCCGCGAAGATCGAGGCGGGCCGGATCGGTGCCGACGGCAAGGTCGTGCCCGCCAAGGCGGCCGCGAAGCCTGCCGCAGCTGGCGCAGCAGCGGGCAAGGGCGGCGCACAGTGAATTTCAGCCGATTTTTCGTCGACCGCCCGATCT